>Ga0114972_10000162_pt1 | contig 46954 bp, 41 predicted proteins | sample M_140807_EF_Meta_FD_87354 | JGI IMG/M metagenome (GOLD analysis project Ga0114972, IMG submission 87354) | Freshwater microbial communities from Lake Montjoie, Canada to study carbon cycling - M_140807_EF_MetaG | ecosystem: Environmental > Aquatic > Freshwater > Lake | place: Lake Montjoie... | reverse complement strand
TTTAGTAGCGGCAGAATCTTTGCTCGCTTGATTGATCGGGTACTCCGGCTGGCCGGAGATATCCTCAGCCAAACGCCACAGCCGACGATCAAGACGTTCATCACTCAGACCAACGCCCTCAAACTCCCACGTGGCCCAACCAGCATCAATAGTAAATTGAGATTCTTTCATTCATAAGGATATGCCACCAATAAATGGTTTTAGATACCCCTAACTTAAAAAGATGTGGGTAATGGCGAGAGCAGCCCATCTGTGTTGTCCTCCAAGAGAGAAAAAAGTTTCTCTCTATGATCGACACGATGGGGAGCAGAGTTGTCAAAGATTGGCAGTTTTTTTGATTATAAAGGGAATTAATCTTTGATCCCTACGGCATATCTATGTAACCGTGGCCTCGGGCCGATACTGATTAGATCAGCACTTTTCCGAGCAGAGCAATCCGTACCACTCTATCTTAGCCGACTATCGATCCACCCCAATTAATCGCCTCTCCTCCCCGAGCAACCAAAAATTCGTTCGATTTAGAGAAATGACGGCAGCCGAAAAAGCCGCGGCTGGCGGAAAGGGGGGATGGGTGGGGGGCTTTTAGGATTAGGTGGTCTTTTTGACTTTTAATTATCTGCTCACCCTTTTTTTGAGCGTAGGCGCCCCAAAGCAAAAATACGACGCCAGAACGATACTGTACTACCGCTTCGATAACTTTATCGGTGAACTTTTCCCACCCTTTATTTGCGTGAGAATTGGGCTTTCCCTCTTCAACCGTCAGCACAGCATTCAAAAGCAGTACCCCTTGGTGAGCCCATGGAACTAGGCACCCAGAGGTCGGAATAGAAAGACCGATATCTGCGCGAAGCTCTTTGAAAATATTGTTGAGGGACGGCGGAAATGGGACTCCCGGTTGAACCGAGAAGCAGAGGCCGTGGGCTTGCCCTGGTCCGTGATACGGGTCCTGGCCAAGTATAACAACTCGTACCCGTTCAAGAGGTGTGTGTGTGAGGGCGGCAAAAACCTGATCTGTTGGCGGATATATCTGATTCCCTGCAGCTCGTTCTCCATCAACATAATCGAGAAGTTCACGGAAATAAGGTTTTTCCCGCTCGCCGTGAAGTGCATCGCGCCAGGTTGTTATGCTCTTGTCACTTTTTTGGGACGGCATTTCCTCCAATAGGTTCTCACCATATTGTGTCGACGCCGCTTCAGAAACCGTCATCTTCTGCTTCCTTCCATCACACACCTAGAGAGTTCGATCCTATTCCCCAAAACAATCCATTACCCGATTGCTCCGCATATTTACAACATACTCAATAAACTCCTGTCGCCCCATCACCCGCTGCTCTTTCACGGCATATCGACGCAACGTTACCGTGTCTCCATCACGCTCATTTTTGCCGATGATCAAGATGTTCGGAATCTTGTGCGTTACAGCTTCACGGATTTTTTTGTTAAATGAATTCGCAGAGAGATCGGTTGTTACCCTAAAGAGCTTGTCCCGAAGATCGCGCTCAATCTGTTCAGCATACTCAATACACTCGGTAGCAACGGGAATGAGACGAACCTGTTCTGGAGCAAGCCAGGTCGGAAAAGCACCGCCAAGATGCTCAGTCAGAAACGCAATAAATCGCTCATGGGTGCTCAATGGAGCTCGATGAACAACATAGACGGGATGTTCCTTCCCATCGTCTCCGATGTACTTCAGATCAAAATTAATCGCCTGTCCAAAATCGAGCTGAGTTGTACTTAAAGTTTCTTCACGACCTAAAAGAGTTGTTGCTTGAAAGTCAATTTTTGGCCCATAAAAAGCCGCTTCACCTTCACCGACAAAGTAATCAAGCCCAACATCCTTTATGACTTCTAGCGCGACCTGCTCGGAGTACGCCCAGAGCTCGGGGTTGTCGATAAACTTCGCGGTGTTCTTTGGATCATGAGTCGATAATCGTACCCGAATACGGCCAAATTGGAGATGTCGATAGTACGATAGCGCCATCTCGAAGGTGGCTTTAAGCTCACTGTGTAGCTGCTCGGGAGTACAATAAATATGGGCATCGTTCATGCACATACCCCGCACCCGAAGCAATCCAGCCAAAGTTCCGGATGCTTCGTACCGATAGACATTTCCGTATTCGGCAAGCCGCAAAGGCAACTCACGATAGCTGCGGGGACGGTGACGGAAAATAAGGTGATGATGAGGACAGTTCATCCCACGAAGATAGTACTTTTCTTCTCCTTCAAGCTGCATCGGTGGATATAAAGAATCGGCGTAATACGGCAAATGCCCCGATGTCAGATAGAGATTTTCCTTCGCCATGATCGGGGTTGAAACCCGTTGATATCCCGCGCGATGCTCTACCTCACGCGCGAATGCTTCAAGCTCGTCACGCAGAACCGTTCCGTGCGGCAACCAGAGCGGCAGCCCAGGCCCAACCTCATCAGCAAACATAAAGAGCTCAAGCTCTCGCCCGAGCTTGCGATGGTCTCGTTCCTCAGCTAATTTCCGACGAGCTCGATAATCAGCGAGCTGCTCCTTTGACTCAAACGCAAGCACATAAATGCGGCTCAATTGAGGGTTGTGTTCATCTCCCCGCCAATAGGCACCTGCAACACTATCGATCGCAAAACAATCCTCTGGGATCTCTCCAGTGTTAATAAGATGCGGTCCCGCGCACATATCCTCAAATGGTCCATTCACATAAAAGCCAATCGAGGTTTCTCCCCGCGATCTGAGCTCCTCAGCATATTCCGCTTTATAAGTGGCTCCTAACTGGTGCAAATGAGCTATCGCTTCATCTACCGGCTTTTCTGAGCCGACAAACGGTTGCCGCTCACGAATAATACGCCGCATCCGCTTCTCAATGTCAGCAAAATCGTCCGATGAAAGCGGAGATTCGAGATCAAAATCGTAGTAGCAGCCTGTGCTGATTGGAGGACCAAACGCGAGTTTTGCGCGGGGGCGAATCTGGAGGACCGCCTGAGCTAGCACGTGAGCAAGGGAGTGGCGTATACAATATAGCCGAGCAGCTGCTGCGTCATCGGGAGTAGTCATCGCATCATTCATGGGACATACCTTTAGGTGAAGATTACTTAGGTGTTTTCTTGTTCGGGAACGGTATGAGGGTCAGGCGCATCGAGGCAATTATTAAGATCCCCCTATCTTTCAGGCAAACTTATTTTCCCTGTTTCTCAGCAGATCGCAACTCCTCGGTAATATGGAGATACGATTCATACCGAGAAGTCGAAATATCGCCATCCTCGACCGCTTTACGAACTGCGCACGAAGGTTCAACGGTATGTCGACAATCGCGGAACTCACATCTCTGCGAGTAAAGAGATAAGTCGGGAAGATATAGCGGAACCGAGGCAGCAAGGAGGTGAGTTAATCCGAAATGCTGCAATCCAGGAGTGTCGATAATAAGCTGGGCGTTATCACCTGCTCCCTTGAGAGGTATACCTACCGCAAGAGAGGTTGTCTGTTTTCCTTGACCGGTCTTACGGCTTACCTCTCCTACACTGCGACCAGAGTTCGGTAGAATACGATTTAGCAGCGAACTTTTTCCAACCCCCGACACGCCACAAAACACAAAATGTCCGGGCAAATCTTGCGCTATTATATCCTCGACAGCCTCGACTCCTTCATTCGCCCGACAGCTTACAAACAGAAGCTGAGTAATAAATCTTCGATAGTGCTCTAGCAGCTTTGGATTAATATCGGCGAGTCCTAGGTCGATTTTATTTATTATCAGCGATGCCGGAATTCCTTCAGCAGCAGCTGCAACGAGCGCGCGATCGATGAAATGAGTGTTAAAAAGTGGGCCAGGGGCCGTGATGATTAGGAGATGCCCCACATTCGCAGCGAGGTTTTTTGTGCGTCCAAAATAACTTCGCCTGAGTAGCGATCTTCGCTCAAGAATCGATAAAACACGAGCCCCTCCCGGAAAAGGCTCAACAACAACGACATCCCCAACGCTCGGCTCTTCGCCATTTGCTGCGACCGCGGCAAAGAGACTTTCCCCTTCACCCAAGCTGACCAAAACACGGCGGCGGGACACCTGAAGCACTGTTCCCCGAGAGCTGCTGATTTTCTCCTTCATGAAATGACCATTCCCACCTATAACCGCCACCAATTCTACCCCACCACCATACCACTCGCTTTCGCAGCGCGATATCTTCAGAGTATGATGACTAGGATGGTTTCCATCAAGGAAAGGCCTTAAGAGGAAAGAGGCATTTATCTATGAAGCCAGCTTACGCCGGCCTTAGAGGCTCCGAAAAAGGAGTTTCGGACGATTATACTGTCTTGGGCGGCTGCAAAGTCAAAAGATGGGTGATCGGGCCTCAAGTGTGTTATAATTAGGGCATCGGTCGGAAAACGTCGAAAGAGATCCATTAGAGATGTTAAGGAAACGATGAAATCCGCAAAAGATCAACAAGCTCGCCTCTCAGCTATCAAGGAATCATCACTCCTCTATGCTCGGAGGGCTTTGATATTCCTTCCCGGTCTCTCCCTAATAGTATTAGGAGGAACCATAGCGGTGTATCCGTCGGCGACTCGAGCCGCCTTATCAGTTTTTCTTATTGCCCTCGGAATGGGAATTGTCCGGCTGACAGCAGTTTTTTTCCAGCTCTTCCGCAATGCTCGCGAATTTATGCAGGGCAGCGATGGACGCTTAATGATTCAGGGACTCGTCGTTCGAGGCAACCAGGGTGAGCACGAGCCCCCAACCCATCATCCAGATACAGATGGTAAAAAGGATTGGCTACACTGAGCAGTATAACTGTGATACTGAACTGAGCAGTATCACAGCTAAGCCTCCTTCAGGAAACCGGAAGTTCTACACTACCGCGTCACCATCAGCGCCTGAGCCGATCTGAATTTTTCCTTCAGCTTCCAATTTTCTGAGTATATCGACGATACCTTGTTGGGCTTTCTCGATATCCTTGAGTTTTGTTGGTCCAAGAGCTCCGAGATCCTCCTGAATCATCGCTGCAGCTCGTTGTGACATATTTCGGAAGAGAAGATCCTTGAGATCAACACTCGCTGTTTTAAGCGCGAGAATAAGCTGCTCTCTTGGCACATCCTTGAGCAATGTCTGAACTGCTCGATCGTCAAGCCGCTTGAGATCCTCGAAGGTGAACATGAGATTTCGAATCGCCTCGGCAGTATCGGGGAACATCTCATCGATCTCGGCGATGATCCGGGCCTCATTATTGCGATCGACAAAGTTGAGGATATCTGCCGCCGCTTTTGGACCCCCGACCTCCTCCTCTTCCGTCAAACTGGAGCTTCTCAGGGTCGTATTAAGAACTTCTCGAACTTCGTCAACCACCTCCGTTTTTACAATATTCATATTCGATATTCGAAGAAGAATATCGGTTTGCTGTTCCTGACGCATCCCCGTCAAAATTTTGGCGGCCTGATCGGCATTCATCTTCGTGAGGAGAAACGCCACTGTTTGAGGATGCTCAGCTGCAAAGAAAGCCCGCAAAATCTTCTCAGGAACCTCATTAAAAATTGTGTTCAGCTGCTCCTTCTTTGCTCCTGTGATAAAATCAATCAGTCGCTCTCCCCCCTCCTTGCCGAACGCCGTTGATATAAGATCTCTAGCGTATTCGGGCCCATCCACCAGCATAGTCTTTCCAGCTTTCAGCATTGTCCGAAACTGCTGGGCTATAACGAGTTGAGTTTCACGGTCAACCTCTGACATCGCCATGAATGTTTTACTAATTCGCTTGACCTCCGGCTCGGAGAGATGTTGCAGCACCTCTGCAGCAATGTCCTTGCCGAGCGCCAAAAGAGTTAGTGCTGCTCTCTGAGTATTGTTGAGTTCTCTCGGCATGGAGTGCTAAGGTCTGAAAATAAAGGGGTGCTATTGGTCAAAATAGCGAATCTCGGTTAATCGTGTTTCCTGTGCGCACGATACGACCTCTCGGGAAGATGCGTGCAAGAACCAAACCGTTTCATCGTTTTGTTTATTTACGCATTACGACGCTAGATTGAAAAACAGAGGTATGGAAAACCAAAATCTCGACGCCATCACCCGCAGCTTTTCTGCATTATCCGGGCGACCGCCTACGGTAGTCGAAAGGGTTCAAGCTCATGCCTCTTCGAGGATTATTGCTCGACTGAGCGCTGATTCTGGCTCAGCTATTATTGGAAGCTATGAACCGAACTGGAGAGAAGCTGAGGCATTTATCTATTTAGCAAAGCACTTCCGGGGCCATGGCTTACGAGTTCCAGAGATTCTTGCCTTCGATGAAAAGACCCAAACCATTCTTATGGAGGATCTCGGTAAAGACACTCTGTTTGATTATCTGACTAAAACGAGAGCCACGGGAACCGAGCTCCCACAGTCGGTCGAAGAAGCATATCAACGAGCGCTAAACGACCTTGCTCAGTTTCAACATGGAGCTGGCCCTCTCGTTGATTTTACTCGCTGCTATCCATCATACGGCTTCACCGCACACGACATGCGGGAGGATTGTAGGTTGTTCGTTCATGCCGTTATTCATGCAACCGGGATTAGCGGCGATAGCCGCCGTCTAGAAGAGGAGCTTTCGGATCTCGTCACCGCACTATCCTCTCAGGAACCGGCCAAAACCTTCATGTATCGTGATTTTCAGGCCCGCAATATCGTCATGCAGAGAGGCACTCTCGGCTATATTGATTTCCAAGGGGGGCGCCTAGGTAATCCAGCCTATGATGTCGCATCCCTACTTTATCAGGCTCGTGCCGGGCTGCCCCAAACGGTGAGGATGCGGTTATTAACAGCATACTGCGAAGCTGCGCGGCCGTATGCAACATTCGAGGAACAGTTCTTTGTTGATCATTTTGATGGATGGGTCCTTATTAGACTCCTTCAGGCGTTAGGTCGTGCAGGAGAGCTAGGTCTTCAGGGTGGAAATCCCCTATTTCGTTCAGGCCTTCCTCTAGGAGTCGCGGCCTTACGAGATTTTCTAACAACAGCTAACCTCCCGATGCAAAAGTCCGCGCTTACTGAGTATGTCGATGGTCTTTTCGGGCTTTTTTGTTCAGCCAATTAATAAAAACCTCTCCATCAAAAATGTCGGCGTTTATGAATCCGAACCTACTCACTGTTGTAATCCTCAGTTTTTCCTATAAGAACGCTCCAACGTGGAGAGAGCTCCCTCACGGCGGGGGATTTGTTTTTGATTGTCGAGGTCTGCCAAACCCAGGTCGAGAAGAGCGCTACAAAGGACTAACTGGATTAGATCTAGAGGTTCAAGAGTACCTCCGTAATACAGCGCAATTTGAGCCATTTTTTAACGCATCAGTGGTTATGGTTGAGCAAACGATTGCCCACCATCAAAGTCGGGGATTCGAACATCTGACGGTGGCTTACGGCTGCACAGGAGGACAGCATCGCTCGGTTTTTTGTGCTGAAACCTTGGCAAATCATCTGCGCTCTAACGTATCAGTTGTGCTTGAGCACCGCGAGACGGCAAACTGGCCCAAAAAATATTAACAGATCTATTTGACACGGTTTCAAGTAGGACGTGATCAAGTTAGCGGACTGGTCGGAATAACCGCTCTTTTTTCTGAACCTTTTTTGAGATACTTTCACGATGAAAGCGATGATTCTTGCCGCCGGATACGGCTCACGATTAGGTTCAATAACCGAACGCACACCGAAATGCCTTGTAAGCGTTGGTGGGAAGACGATGCTTGAGATCGTTGTTGAGCGGCTTATCTCTGCGGGTGTCTCCGAAATTGTTATTAACGTTCACTACCTCTCTGAAGTTGTTGAGCAATTCATCTCAGATAAAACAAATTTCGGCACTACTATTCATATTTCACGAGAAACCTCCCTTTTAGGAACAGGTGGGGGTCTAAAAAAGGCGTGGTCTTTTTTGGCGGGAGATGAACCATTTTTTGTTCACAACGCCGATGTGTTTAGCAAAATTGATCTTCGTGAGATGTATGCGTACCATCAAAGCTCTCAAGCGATGGTCACACTCGGAGTTATGGAGCGGGCAACCTCGCGCCCCCTTCTTTTTTCGAGCAGCGGACTTCTCTGTGGGTATGAAAATCGAAAACAGGAGACCGGAGATATATTCGGCGATGAGGCGAACCTAAGACCACTCGCTTTTAGTGGGGTTCAGGTTATTTCGCCCTCTTTTTATCCATTTCTAGAGGAATATGAAGGAGAATTTTCATCAATCTCCTCTTTTCTCAAGGCTGCCAAGGCGGGCGAGCGGATTCAGCTCTTCGATGTATCTAACAGTTTCTGGGTAGATATCGGGACTCCTGAGAAACTTGCTGAGGTTCGAACCGCCTTAGAGGGTAAGCATCATTAACAGTCCTAAATCCCCATAAAAACATGAGACGACATTCCTCTTCAGCCAATCCCTCAGCACCATCGAGCAATTGGCGAGCAGGTGCCCGAGCTCTTCTAAAGCTCTGCCTGGAGGAGAAAAAATTACTCATTGGTGGCTCTGTCGCTCTTATCGTGGGAGTAGAATCGAATCTATTAGTCCCCGAATTAGCGCGCAGAGCGCTTGATCTGAGCGGGCCACTATCGCTCAGTACTCACACGAATAGGGTTATTGGCTTTACGGTTGGCCTTTTTTTTCTGCAATCAGCTGCCTACTATCTTCGAACCTATCTCATGGGTGTCATGGCCCATCGAGTAGTAAGGCGGTTGCGGGTCAGTCTTTATGAGTCACTCATTCGAAAGCAGGTAAGCTTTTTTGATTCGCACCGAACAAGCGATCTTGTATCCCGCGCAGTCGCAGATACCCTCCTCATCCAAGAGGCGATCGGTACAAGAGCATCGGTTACGTTACGCTATCTACTGCAGGTCGGTCAGGGAGTTTTGCTAATGTGCTGGCTCTCGCCTCGGATGACGGCGATACTTCTCGCGATTATTCCCGTTCTTATAGCCATTTCAGTGAGCCTCGGACGACGGCTTCGGCGGCTCTCAAAACAGCATCAGGCACTACTCGGAGAAGCATCTGGTCTAGCCGAACAGTCGTTTTCAGCTATTCGCACGGTAAAAGCGTGCCGAGCCGAGCCTTTTTCAATCACATCATTCCGAGATTCCATCAATCGAGCATACGACACGATCGTCGCTCGAACGAGTCTCAGCGCATTTTTTCAATCTTTTGTCACCTTCCTCCTTAACACTAGTCTAGTTCTCATCGGTTTGTACGGGTACACATTGGCCTCTGCGGGGATTATCTCGTGGGGGAATTTAGTGGCGTTTGCGATGTACGGAGCTACCGTTGCACTCTCGGCGGCTTTTGTTGCGGGAGGTTTTTCCGATCTCATGCAATCGATGGGAGCGGTTGACCGCGTTCTTGAGTTTATCTCACCAACCGATGCAGAGCCCTCGGGAGCTCAGCTCCTTCCTGAATCAAAGCAGCTCTCTCTGGAATTCAATGAGGTATCCTTCTCTTATCCTCAACGGGCCGAAACACCTGTCCTACGAAATATTTCGTTATCTATAGAACCCGGGAGCTTTACGGCGCTCGTCGGACCATCTGGGGCTGGGAAAAGTACAATTACTCAGTTAATCCTCGGATTTTATCCTCCGTCATCAGGAACTATTACACTCGGAGGCATCCCTCTTGCGGATATTAATCTCGAGTCGCTTCGGAAAAAGATCGCCATCGTTCCCCAGGATCCGATCCTTATAGCTGGTAGTATTGAGGAAAATTTACGGTTTGGTAATCCGACAGCAACCGATGCCCAACTGGCGGATGTTTGTCAGGCCGTGAACCTTAAAGAGTTTATTGCGAGCTTGCCGCAAAAAGAGCGGACAGCTGTTGGTGAGCGTGGGCTACAGCTCAGCGGTGGTCAGCGCCAGCGTCTTGCGATTGCGCGAGCGCTCTTAACCTCCCCTACCCTCTTAATTCTAGACGAGGCAACAGCATCGCTCGACGCGCACAATGAGGCTTTGCTCCAAAATACTCTCAATACACTGGTCGGGAGATGTTCCCTTTTAGTGATTGCACATCGCCTTGCAACCGTACAAAGAGCAACACAAATCCTAGTTATCTCTGACGGAACAATCGTTGAAAGAGGAAGCCATTCGGCTCTTGTTGCGCAAGGAGGACTCTATGCTGACGTTGTTCAGCAACAGCTTATCAAGGAATGATAAGTGGTGTTCGATTTAGGGGAACGAGAAGGTTCGGAATTCAGCGTTTAAGTGGAGTGCTGAACAGTCTCTAGGGGCTGTGATGTCTTACCGGGAGGGGCTTTTTTATGAAAAGCTCTTTCTTACAGAGAGCTCTTTTCGATAGAGGAAGGGATTTTATTGGAGGGAGCGTTGAAGTGTTTTGGAGTCACACTTCAACGCGCGGCCTAATGTCAACTAGGACATGGTGTCAACTAGGACCAGAGGCCGCAAATTCCTTAGAGCTATAGCTACCCTTAAACTGCAGAGAAGGGAAGCAACCCAAGATTTTGGGCTCTCTTAATCGCTTTTGAAACTTTTCTCTGGTTGTATGCGCTTAACCCAGTGAGCCGACGCGAAAGTATGCGACCTCGCTCGCTCAGGAACCGGGAAAGCATCGTAACATCGCGATAGTCGATTACAGCTTTTGGATCTTCAAGAAATGGATCCAGCTTTCGACGACGCTTAAAAAGCTGCATTCTCTGTATTGGAGGAAGTGGCTCGTATCTCCGGCCTTCTCCCTCTGGAGCTCCTGCCGCTCCTGGTGCACCCGGCGCTCCTGGAGCCGGTGTTCCCTTACCTCGATCCTCAACAACTTTAATTGGACGACCGTTTACTACCTTGCCGTTGAGAGCCTGAATAGCTGCTGTTGCTGCATCTTCGCTCTCCATTTCGACAAACGCGAAACCTTTTGAACGCTTTGTCTCACGGTCAGTAGCGATTACGACGCTAAAGGTCGGGGCCGCAGCTGAAAAGAGATCACGAAGCTCATCTGTCGTGATTTCAAAATCGAGGTTACTTATAAACAATTTTTTGCGCATATCTTCTAATCCGCACTTCTTTTTACGTTTTTTTGGCCCTTACGGAGCAGGTATTCCGTTCTCTTCCGCACCAGTTATTGAATCGACCGATCTGGCTCTCTTTTTTCCGAAGCATCAGCTCAAACCACGTCCAGAATCGGCCCGTAGTATGCCCGTGTCATCGGAAAAGTCAAGTACCATAAAAGCAACCCGACATTTGAGGCGATTACGTTTGCTCAAATAAAAATCCATAGCAGCTCGTTTTTAATGAACAGCCACTTATTCACCCATAGCCTTCCCCTCATGCCATGTGGTATCTGGAGAGGAGAGACCGCGAGCACCGTTCGGAAGAAGGGGTTGTTAACGAGGTCCCCCAACGGAATATGCCAACCCGCTGGGATGGTATCCGGTGGCTTTTCATCCAAAGTGCCGCCCCCCTTTTCTGGTGAGACGTGAACGATCAGGTTCGGTTTTTATATCAGAGGAGGGACATTGTATGTATCGCCAATGGGGAAAACGGATTTTTGATATCGTCATCAGTGGCTTGGTCTTGATTATGGCAAGCCCTCTGCTCGCTATAGTCGCACTTGCTCTCTGGTGGGTCAATCGCGGCGATATCTTGTTCTATCAGATCCGCCCCGGGCTTGGCGGAGCCCCATTCCGAATAATTAAGTTCAAAACAATGACCGATGCGCGAGGAGCTGATGGTGCGCTCCTGCCGGATAATGAACGAATCACTCCGCTTGGAAGGATCGTTCGGGCGCTCTCAATTGATGAGCTTTTGCAGCTTATAAATGTCTTGAAAGGTGAGATGAGCTTGATAGGACCACGCCCACTCTTGCCAGAGTATCTTCCTTTCTACTCTGAACGAGAGGGACATCGGCACGATGTTAGACCCGGAATATCGGGTCTTGCTCAAGTGAGTGGGCGCAATGCGATCGGATGGAATCGCAAACTTCGCTACGACTCCTTCTATGTATCGCATCTCTCATTTCGGCTTGATATGTGGATCCTCTTTCGTACCCTAGCGAAGGTCATCAAAGCGTGTGATATTGAGCCCAACTATTCGAGCAATATCATTCGATTCGATGATTATGTCAGGCAGGGACGGCTGTTCGGGCAGAGCAGTTAGCTGTGAGCCGGAACGAGATCGAGCCGACTCTCTGATATATATCGTCAAACCTCGCCTCGTGCTGCATTCAGGGAGTCGCACCGTGTCAAAACAGACCTCCTCTTCACCTGATCACGCGCCCTCCTATCAAACAACTCTCCCAGCAAAAATACCATCGTTTGACGATCGGGTAACTGCGATGGGTAAGAAGATCCTTGCAGGGGTTCGAGTTGAGGGCTCATCCATTATCTCAAAACAGTTCTGGTCGCAGCGATTTATGGAGTGGTCTACACAGACACCCTCGCTCAAAAGAAATCTGTTTCGCCTAGTAGATGTCTTGCCCTCTCTCGACTCCTCGGAGGCAATATCAGATCACGTCCTTCAATACCTTGGCGATGAGGCTGAGATGATCCCTGGCTGGGCGATGTGGGGATTGAAAAATAGCGGGTTTGTGAGCCGAGCCGTGATGTCTGCTGCTGTGACACTTGGGGTGCGTCAAATGGCGGCGCAATTCATAGCTGGAGAGACCCCCGCGAAGGCACTTTCTATACTAAGAAAGATTCGCCGCTCTGGTTTTGCTTTTACCGTTGATCTTCTCGGCGAATATTGTGTAAGCGAGAAGGAGGCTGAGAGTTATCTAAAACGATACCTTGAGTGTTTTTCAGTGCTCGGGCCGAGAGTTGCTACCTGGCCCGAGAGCTCTTCACTAATGCCGGAAAATCCTGGAGATGCGAGAGCAACATGTGTCTCGGTCAAATTAACTGCCCTCTATTCTCAGGTTTCATCCCTAAATCAAAAACGGAGTGTATCGGTCCTCTCCGATCGCCTCGCTCTGCTTGCGCATGAGGCCAAGACCGCTAATGCACAGCTCTATGTTGATGCAGAAGATTCAGCGAACAACGAGATCATTTATAAGGCTTTTAAGCAAGTATTTGGTAGTGCTGAGTTTCGGAATGAGCGGCTCGTCGGGTGTGTCGTTCAGGCCTACTCTCGTCATGCGGAGGAGCTTGTTTCTGATCTTCTTGCTTTTTCAAAGGAGAGGGGCAGTCCGATAGCTATTCGATTGGTCAAAGGCGCGTATTGGGATCATGAAACAACCGTTGCTCTTCAAAATGGTTGGCGATCACCACTCTTTACCCATAAGTGTTCCGCAGATGCGCAATTTGAGAAGATTAGCCGTTTTCTTCTTGATAACCACCAGAATCTTTTTCCTGCTTTTGGCTCACACAATGTGCGGTCACTTGCTCACGCCTGCGTTTACGCTGAAAGCCGTGGCATACCAAGCACCAATTTTGAGCTTCAAATGTTGTATGGTATGGCAGATCCAATCGCTCGAGCGTTCCGCCACCACGATTATCTTATTCGGCTGTATGTTCCACTTGGCCCACTTCTTCCCGGCATGGGCTACCTTGTAAGACGTTTGTTAGAAAATACTTCGAACGAATCTTTCTTGCGCCACACCTTCTTTGATGATCGCGATATTGACGCTCTTCTTGCTGCGCCATCTATGGATCCGGAGGATCAATGAATAGCCAATTTTTTGTGAATGAACCATTTAGCGATTTTGCAGATCCGAAGGAGAGAAACGCCCTCAGAGATGCCCTCGATCGTGTGGAACAGCTTCGCGCCGCTCACAGGCTGATAGCCCAACCGATCATTTGCGGTACGGAACGCTCGACCGATTCGGCTGTAAAACGAGAAGACCCCTCTATGACACAGGAGGAGCTCGGCACTATTCACTATGGATCAACAGAGCTTGCCGATGAGGCACTCACAAGTTTGTTGGCTTTTCAGCCGCAATGGGAAGCGACTCCGGTGGCGACACGAGCCGAGATGTTACAACGCGCTGCGAACCTTATGCAGGAGAGGCGACACGATCTGAGCGCACTCATTATTCGCGAGGTAGGTAAGCCGTGGAAGGAAGCAGATGCGGATGTCGCTGAAGCGATCGATTTTTGTCGATATTACGCGGAACGCGCCCTTCTTTTCGCTGCTCCAATACCAACAAGCGATATTCCGGGAGAGGATAATTTTCTCGTATACCGCCCACGAGGGATCGCCGTGGTAATTTCTCCGTGGAATTTCCCCTTTGCAATCGCGTGTGGCATGACAGTGGCAGCGTTGGTGACGGGTAATGCTACGATCCTCAAGCCTGCTGAGCAATCGAGTCTCGTCGGGTTTGCTCTTGCCCAGCTACTGCTTGAGGCGGGCATACCTTCTCGCGCGTTTGCTTATATTCCGGGCGCTGGCGAAGAGATCGGCCGCTTTCTCGTGAGTGATCCGAGAGTTGATATGATCTGCTTTACTGGATCTCGTGCTGTGGGCCAACAAATTATGATGGCCGCTGCTACCCCATATCCGGGCCAGCGATCTATTAAACGGGTGATTGCAGAGCTTGGTGGGAAAAATGCTCTAATCATCGATGAAGATGCAGATGAAGATGAGGCTATGAGAGGGATTCTTTCCTCTGCATTCGGATTTGCGGGCCAAAAATGTTCTGCATGCTCGCGACTTATCGTCGTTGGACGTCAGTACGACCGATTCATTGAACGACTCGTTGAAGCAGCAGCGGACCTTATCGTTGCTCCTGCCAAAGATCCAAGTGCTGTAATTGGACCGGTTGTTGATGCAGAGGCTTTTGCACGGATTAAAGCGACGATCGAGCGCGCACGAAACGTCTGTCGAGTTGAAGCTGCAGAGCGCCAGCTTACGGATGGTTATTTTATCTCACCGACAATTATCATCGATCCTCCTCTCTCGAGTGAGTGGTGGAATGAGGAGATATTTGGCCCAGTCCTCTGCACAACATCAGCACCCTCATTTGAAGAGGCTCTTCGTATTGCACTAGATTCACCGTATGCTTTAACCGGTGGAGTCTTTTCCCGAAATCCACGAAATCTCGAGTCCGCACGACGCCATTTTACTGTTGGCAACCTCTATCTTAATCGAGGCATCACGGGGGCATTAGTTGGTCGCCAACCGTTCGGTGGAAGCAAAATGTCAGGGATCGGTTCAAAAGCTGGTGGTCCTGATTATCTTCTTCAATTTGTCGAACCAAGAACCATAACCGAGAATACCTCGCGTAGAGGCTTTGTTCCTGAAATTGGGAATATTGGCTAAAATTTACCGAGACGCATTTTAATTTTTAGAAGAAAAATTTACTTAACCTAGTTGGAAAACTTATATGACAGACCTTTTTTCTCCCCTTATAGCAGGTGACCTACATCTTCCAAACCGTATAGTCATGGCTCCACTTACTCGAATGCGAAGTAAGCAGCCCGGTAATATTCCTCACGAACTTAATGCCACCTACTATGCGCAACGTGCGAGCGCGGGGCTTATAATCTCGGAGGCGACGCAGGTTTGCCAACAGGGTCAGGGCTATCCAGCTACACCAGGTATTCACTCTGCTGAACAGGTTGAGGGATGGAAGTTAGTGACTGATGCTGTTCACGCAGCAGGAGGTCGCATCGTTCTTCAGCTGTGGCACGTCGGTCGGATCTCTCACTCATCGCATCAACCAGATAATCAGCTTCCAGTGGCTCCCTCTGCAATTGCTGCTAAGAATAGCGGAACTATGACTGCCGGTTGGAAACCCACTCCTATTCTCACTCCTAGGGCGCTCGAAACAGAGGAGATTCATGGCATTGTCGAGGCTTTCACACATGGAGCAAATCTTGCTCGTGAGGCTGGGTTTGATGGTGTAGAAGTTCACGGCGCTAATGGCTATTTGTTGGATCAGTTCCTTCAAGATGGAAGTAATAAGCGCACCGATCAGTACGGCGGTTCAATCGAGAATCGCTCTCGTCTGCTCCTTGAAGTGGTAGATGCCGTCATAGGCGTATGGGGAAGCGGTCGAGTGGGAGTTCGTTTATCACCTTACGGCATTTTCAACGACATGAGCGACTCCGACCCTGTTGCTCTGTTCTCATATGTTTTATCGCAGCTCAGCGCTCGCTCTATCGCATTTGTTGATCTTATCGAACCTCGTGCTTCTTCAGCGGGATCGGGCGACATAGTTCTTGAGGACCGCCCCGATGTCGCTGAGCTATTTCGTAATATCTTCTCCGGCGTACTCATTTCAGCGGGAGGATACACCCCTGATAGCGCGGCTGAATCGGTAACAGCGGGTAAGGTGGACGCTGTATCCTTTGGTAGGCTCTTTATCGCTAACCCTGACCTCCCGAGTCGCATCGCTGCTCATGCGCCGTTAAATCGATATGACAGGGGCACATTCTACGGTGGAGGAGAGAAAGGATATACTGACTATCCGAAGCTTGGGCAATAGAAACAAAGTTTTCTAGAAAACTAAATTATCGACGATCGTCCTCATCTTTTTCAAAACAGAGTTAAGCTGGATCTCGGTGCCACAGAGAGTACTACTCCCTCGGGTACCGTAGTTCCTGCTTCAGAGTTCGGGTTCATCTGCCGATACCACTTGTTAGCCCCATCAGATAGTGGGGTTTTATGCAAGGAGCGGTACGATGAGTCCGAAAGACGATCGCGATAATGAATAGCGTCCTCGAAGCTCTTGAATCAGGAGAACCTTTTGACGCTCTCTGCGAGGCGATCGTTCGGAGTGCGTGCGAGATACGACGCGTTCAGGTTGCAACTATTGAACTCGCCCCCGATGCGCGTCAAAGTCCGATTCGAGAGATCGCTCGCGCGGTCCGAGATGGGACGAATCCAGGTCCAAATTCATCTCTTTCAATTAATAGGTTTCCGGTTAAACGCTTCGGGGTCGTGGTCGGCTATCTGACGATTTGGAGCCAAGGACCGTTGGGCAAAGGAGCGCACAGTCGTGCTATTCTACACGCCGCCTTCGGGGGCCTCGCGTTTGAGCGAGGTCGCTCCGGAACTCAACTTCAAGCTTTGCTCGATAGAATTGAGATTCTCAATGAACTTCATCAACTAATCAGCACCGATACACCTATTCGGAATCTCGCTTCGGAGATAGCGCGTCAGGGAGCTGCACGATTTAGCGCTACCGTTGCTCTTACACTTATTCGTGAAACTAATTCCTCCTCGGATCTCAGAATAGTCGGTGGATACGGCTGCCCTCCCTGGATCCTTGAGCGGCCGATACCAGCTAGCGACGGCATTATCAAGGAGCTCCTCTCGGAATATCATCAGATTCATTCTCAAGCAGCTCCTCACTTTTTTGAGGCATTCAGTTGGCTATCAACTTGGGGAATTAAGTCCCTACATGGAGGATCGATACGGTTACGAGAGAATCCGTTTGGTATTATCATTCTTGGATTTGGAAAGGAACGGCGACTCTCCGCTCCCGAGGAGGAGCGTTTTCAGGAATACCTTCAGGCGGCAGCGGTTGCTCTCTGTAATGCTTTAAATCGGGATAAATTGTTGGCGTATTCCGAACAGCTTGAGGATCTTGTTGAGCAGCGAACAGCAGAGCTTGCGATCGAGTCAGATAGAGCTAAAAATGCAAGCGTCGCCAAATCCCGATTTATCGCCAATATCAGTCATGAATTGCGAACTCCTCTAACCGCTATCATCGGCTTCACCTCACTTCTTACTGAAGGTGTGTACGGTGAAATTCCTCCGCAACAATCCGAAGCACTGAGCGCAATAGCGAAATCAGGGGGTCATCTCAAGAATCTAATCAATGACATTCTGGATCTCGCAAGGATTGAATCGGGAAAGGAGGCCGCTTCACCGCAACCGGTTGATATAGATTCTGCATTGATCCAGGTACATCGTCTTCTTCAACAAACAGCCGCAGAGAAGGGAGTAAACCTCATCAAAGTTAGTGAGAGCTCTGAACTATTTTTGCTAGCCGATCCGAAACATCTTCAACAGATTTTAATGAATCTCGTTGGCAATGCGATAAAATATACAAAGTCGGGAGGAACGGTTGAGGTTGGTGCAGAATGGACGGATGCCAAAGTTCGGGTATGGGTGAAAGACAACGGCGTCGGAATGTCCTCGTCCTTGATGAAGAAACTCTTTGAGCGATTTTCAAGGGGAGATGACGACTATAGTAAGGGTCAAGAGGGTACCGGAATTGGTCTTGCGATAGTTCATCAACTGGTTAGTCTCAACAATGGCATGATAGAGATCGACTCAATCGTCGGTCAGGGAAGCGTTTTTTCAATAATTTTTCCGATGACTGGGCCACCAAAGGCCGTTGAATCAGTGGAAGATGTTCTCCAACCGAATCCAGCACGACTTACGGGAAAAACTATTCTTGTACTCGACGATGACAATCAGTCTCTTAGAATTGTAAAAAATATACTCGAAGCTCGGGGTGCTAAGGTTCTACTCTCTGATTCAGTATCAGCTGCTAGAAGACACATCGAACAGGAACCTGTGAATCTTATCATCACTGACATTAGTCTTGGCCGTGAATGTGGTGTTGTATTCATTGAGGAGATTCGGAGAAGTTCATCTGATCTTCCAGTAATTGTTCTGAGCGGATCGGCCTTTGAAGAGGATCGGCATCGAGCCTTTAAAGCCGGAGCAAACGATTTTGTGCCTAAACCGTTCGAGACTCGCTCACTAGTTGCAATTACGGCGAAGTTGTTGGGGGTCGGGTGAAGAGGTGTTCCACCTCAACGATTTTTGGTTAAAATAGCGTCCATTGCTAAAAATAACCTCCGCCTACTACACCATCCATGCACTTTCTCATATACACATCCGAACCAGTTAAAGACCAACACATTCGTGATCTTGAGGATGACTATCTTCGTCGGATGCGGGGGTGGGCGCCGGTACAGTTGGTTACAAAACAGGGCTCGCGTTCTGATCGCTCGCAAAACATTCGGGCAGGGGTGGGCCTTCGCGCAGGGCTACCCCCATCAAGCCGTGCCGGGTATATCGTTCTTCTCGATGAGGCGGGGGTTTCAAAAACATCTCGAGAGTTCTCGTTACTCCTCGAACGCTCGATGCAGATGGGTTCTCGGGACACCATCTTTGCGATAGGACCCGCTGATGGCTGGTCGGCAGCTCATCGTGAAGAGGCAGATATCATACTCTCTCTTTCCCCCCTCACATTTCCTCATCAACTCGTTCGACTTCTGCTTATTGAGCAGATCTATCGCGGAATGACAATGATTCAGGGGAAGCCGTATCACCGAAATTAGAAAACCGAAACAAAAAGTAAAAGGGCAACGCGACTATCGGCGCGGTGAAATAAAGCGCGTCACCCTTCAAAAGAGCTAAAAAGTAAAAATAGCATTTACCCCGATCGCATCTACCCACCTACTTTCTGCACCAAAATGGGCGGCATATTCGCCGATATAGCCAATCTCATAACGCCCGGGACCAGATGTCACGTATGGACCAAGAAAGAACCGATCTCGATCAAATCCTCCCTTCGGACCTCTGGCGGCACCGTTAGCATTGACAAAAAGCTCATTATATGCTGTCACCCCAAATGAGCCATCTTCTGAAAGGGGGTGACTCGCCCGAATTAGATAGCGACCTCTATTCGATGTCTCACCAGCATCCTGAATCATTCGCTGCTCGAGCCGGACCCGATGTTGCCATTGCAATCCGAGACGCTCCTCTCGATAAAGGAATTGCTGCCATATTCGATTTTCATTGCGAAAATCGCCATCGTAAGCCGTATTATAAAAGGATGGAGTCCAGCCATATCCAAGCAACACAGACATCTGCGGTGTCAAATTAAAACCTAACCCTCCGCGCACTATCAATCTTTCAAGACGGGATAGGTCGTCACCAATACGCGGCTGAGACTCAAGATAGAGAAACCAATACTTTTCACAATCAAGATTGATAGTCGCCGCGATAGTTGACCAACTTTGTAGATCCTTCTGTTCAGCTATCCCTTGTCGCGCGCTAACCATAAGAGTAGCTACTACGGCAAATACCAACGATAAATACTTCTTCATGTTACCTCCAAAAAAGGTGGGGCATTTGCGACTCACTACTCGTAATGATTTGTTTATATCCACCAAAAGAAAACTTTAAGCATTAAGTCAGGCAGTAATCCATTTGCAAGAATGAACCCCGTAATGATCAAAAGAGAAGCTCGCTCACGCGTTGCCAACGGAAGTGCAGCTGCATCTGGAAAAGATGGATTGCCAAAAAACGACCTAGCGAAGAGCCGAAAACAAGAATACCCGTTCAGAGCAAGTGCTCCAACAATTATCGGCAAGATTTGTAATCGATAGGCAAAACCTCCCTGAAAGAGAAGTTCTTCACTAACAAACCCGATAGTACCTGGAAACCCAACAAGAGAGAGCGCACACACAAGAAAGCAAATCCCCAGCTCTGGGTAGGCGCTTGCAAGCCCTGATGCCGAGGTAACCCCCGTCAAGCCAAACCGACTTGCAAGGATTGTAAGCACAACAGTAAGTCCACTGGCTGCGAATAAAAGATTGATACTATCTATCTGAACCGGTAGCGAACCTGCCGCTTCTCCTGCTGAGGTACCAACGAGCACCATCAGACCGAGGTGAGACATTACGACATACCCGACAATTCGCTTAAGCCGATGCTCACCGAACAATAGCAAAGCCCCGTAAATCAATCCAATCGCGGCAAAAATCGTAACCAGAAAGGATAACTGATGAGGGATGCGTGGAAATATCGGGGAAAAAAATCGGAGAAAGAATGTAATACCGATTGAAATAGTTGTAACAGGAATAAAGAGGTTCAGCCTCGGTGCACCTAAGAAAAGAGGAAACCAGCTATGGAAAGGAAATAGACCAAGAAAGGAAAAGAGTGAAATGATAAGACAAGCCGCGGCAAAATATCCAATCTCTGTTGAAGGTGGAGATGAGATGACGCCGTATAGAAGATTAGAGCGGCCCTGCGATAGAGTAAAAAGACATAGCGAAACGATAGCGATCAAGCGAAAAACAAAGTACGCATGGTTTCTCTCTCTGGTCCGCGGATCACCACTAGATCTTTTTGTTTCACGGACAATCAGCCACGAAACAAGTCCATTCGTGAGAAGCACGACTGCGACAAACGAAACAACCGAGGATACTCGAAACATTCCAAGACAGAGTGCCTGAATAAAAAAAAGAAGCGAAACATCTGCAGCAGCTAATACTCGGTACGGAACAACCGCGAACACCACTCCTGAGATAGCTAGATGCGAGATTGTTAGGAGAGTCGATACTCTCGCTCCATCCTCAATTGGAAAAGGAGTCGGCGCCAACCAAGCGATTAGCACGGAGAGAAAACACGCGACAGCACCGAGTGTGCGAATAACGCCTCTCAGAGCGACCCGACGCTGAAAGCCGATAGAGAGCAGCGAGGCCAAAAGAAAGGGGATCGACGTAAGCCATTCCGAAAAATTCACTATAATCAAAGCCTCCAATAATCGGGCAAAGAATTCAAAAAAAGGTACTACTAAATAACGATCACTCAGAAAGATCTCTTTCTGCTGAATATTTTTGAAACAACTCGGCTCAAATTAGCTGTAAAGATCGATTCGATCTCACCGAGAAATAGCGATATACGCTCGAGCGATGTGACCAATGAGTGTGCCCCTGTACCATCACGAAGACTCGTCAAAAAGGCGATCTGATAGAACTTTCCCTTCACAGAAGAAACCTTCACGGATCGAGACCTGCGACGAAGCCGGCCCTCATGGAGTGACGAATTTGCGCTTAGAATTTGATACGTGCGGACCGCCGAGTGCCCGATAAAGTGGAGTATAACGAGTTGGTGGAATCCAAGCGCCAGCTCAACAAACATTAATCCCACCTGAGCCATCGAAGCGAACGCTAAACTTCCCTTTATATCGGTTTGCACCGAAGCCTGCATCGTTCCGATAATTGCAGATGCGGCCCCAAGAACAAAAATCGGTATGAGGAGCCAATCGGGAAGGACCATTAATTGGCGAGATCGAAGTAGAAGATACAATCCAGCATGAACCGAAAGTCCCCCATAGAAGATCGCGCTCGAAGGAGTTGGCCCCTCCATAGCTCTCGGCAACCAAGCGGAAAATGGTACCTGCGCCGACTTCGGCAAAGCTGCGAGTAAAATAAGCAGCGGCACAACTATGTCGTTGGCTGTTCCGCCAATCTGAGGCGATAAGTGACTGGCCCCATGAGATGATGCGCCAAATCCGATCAAAAGACCGGCTAAAAGAAGACTCGTATCGCTCAGCCGATACGCCCAAAAAGCTCTCAGAGCATTCTCTCGAGTCGCTCCACGCTCATGAAAAAATGATATGAGCAGCGCAGAGGTCAAGCCTATCACCTCCCAACCGACATACATCGAGGGGATATTACGGGCAAGCAATACCACGCTCATGCCGAGGCTAAAAAGTAACACTAGAAAGTAAAATCGGCCCTGTCCTTTATCACGATGCAAGTAATGGCGGGAAAACGCAGAGGCAATACCACAGAGTGAATATGTAACGACAAGAAAGGGAGCAGCCAATCGATCAAAAATCAACTCGATCTGAACAGCATGGTCCGAAAGTGAGCAGAGTGTAATCGAGAGTAGATCTATTGATCCCTCAGGCAGGAAAATAAGCCCAATCGTCGCCCCAATCGAGGAAAGCCAAGCAGTCAGCAGTGCAGACATCGCTGATACAGTGATCAATCGCTCCCTCTTGTCTCGCCCAATATGGGAAAAGAGGGCGATAGCTAAAACTCCGATTAATACCGAACCTAAAGCGACAAGACAGAATATTCGAATAATAGTCGTCACACAGAACTCCATCTTTTGCGTACGCCCTACCAACAGGGAGCGGATTTCAACTACGTACTCTGATGTACTGAAACAAAGGGAAGATTACCCGAGAGGTGTGAAATCAACGATTCTTCATCGTGCACCTCAGGAACTAAAGCATCAGCAGCGTTGTAGGCGCTACCTACCTTTCCACGGATAAGGGGGAAAAGCTTCTGATCGGTCGGATCGTAGAGAGCTATCTTCACCCACTCCCGTTCAATGATGCTTCGAACAACTGGCAATCGATCAAGCGCAGCCTCAAATTGTTCAAGACGCGCTTCGATCACCAAAGTTAAACGCAGAGGCTCATGTATCTCGACCATCTGCGCAGGAAGTCCGGTTCGCAGATCGCTCGCAAAGCCGGTAATCACTCCGACCATGGCACTGATGTTCATCGGCAGCTTACTTCCTGCGCCGTAAACCTCGTTATCAACAGCCGAAAAGTAATATTCAAGATTAATACCCATGCATACAGGAACTACCGCAGCAAGGATGGCAGTTAAAATTGTAGCTTCCGGATCAACGGTCGAGTCGTAAGAAACAAGGAAAGCGCGCCTATCAAAAAACACCCCTCGTGAACGATCACGCGGCGCAATTATTGCGAGAGAATTGGTCGCATGCCCATACTCAGGCCTTGGCTCTGCGATACTCTGGGCTCGTCCCTCAACATGAGCGAGAGCTGCATCACGGTCGTGATGAGGAGCTAGCGGAAAGCGCCGACACCGCTCTCGCGCATTTCTACGTCTTGCCTCATCAACGAGAAATCGTAATTCCTCAAAAAGATCGGTCAAGCCAGTTGGAATAGAGTCGCTATCAAAATAGGTAATCGAATCGCTACTCGTATCATGATATCCCCCGAGAAAATGGGTTGTATCTGGAATCTCAATTCCAGATACCTTTAGCAGCGAGCGAACCTCTGGGCGATTTGCCATTAGCGCAAAGACCCGTGCATTTACCCTTCCTGGACGGCCACCACACGCGCCACAATCATACGCAGAGCGAAATGGATTATTTCGCGATGATGAACCGTGCCCAAATAAAACAACAAACGGTGCAAAGTCCTTCAATAAACCGATACTACGGAGCAGTCCACCTACGCGCTGTGCCATCTCTGCTGGCGTAAATCCCATGAAGCGACTAGTGGAAAACTCGTCGGCCTGAGGGCCCTCCTCACGCACATAAACAATATCAGTTACGGTATCAAGCGGCTCACTCCCGCTAATCATACGACCAATATTAGCCGCCATGCGGGGGAATAGAGTCCGCATAAGCATTGGAATAAAAGCAATCCCACCCATCAGGGAAACGACTGCTCCACCAATAGCAGAGCGAGAACCTCTCTCGACAGCACGATGACCTCGAACAAGGGTCCGACCAAAAGCAAGTCGCCGTTGTACGGAGCTGGAGTGTTCATCCTTTGCCCGCTCTACAACGACATGGCGAGGTCGAATTACTACAGGACAAAATGGGGCTTCCCCTCCCTCGATAGAACGAAAAGCGATATCAACACCGAAAAAACCAGCCGTTCCAAAGGTAACCACATGGTTCCCCATCTCCTCCAGATAACGGCGGAACGACTCCTCTCTATCATCGATACAGGTAATAATCTGAAAGTGAGGAATGGCACCGGAACGTGGAGCGTGCTGAGTTCCGGCCAAAAATGCATGATAAACCCTTCTCTCAAAATTTCCCTCAAACGCAAGATGCCATACCCGTTCACGTCTCAGCGTTGTCCATGATGAAAATAGGTTTGCGAGTTGCCGTTTGTGGGCTGGGGTCCAGGTGATCAACTTTCGAGCGGTGATACCTCGTACCTGACACCACCGAAAAAGATGAAACGCCCTGTGATAGAGATCATCAACTTTATTAATCTCAACGCCACTCTCGCGTCGCTCAAAAGCACCTGGCTGTTTACGAAGGTTCTCAATCGCCTGATTGCGGATAATACCGGATACTACGATAAATTGGGCAAGAAGATCGGTCCGTGCACCAAGTGGTACCGAGAGAAGATCGTGTCTATCCTCAAGTAGGTGATAAAAACCAGCCCAGCCTTTAAGCTCAAGTGCCTCACGAAGGAGTACTGCCTCCCAATCATCATGAGCAATCGAAGACTCCTCAAGAAACTGCTCTAATGCCTCGAGAGGCTCTTTCATGGCGATTTGGTTGAGCCGCTCTCCTACTCCTCGTGCAAACCAGGGAACCAGCGATGCAGATCCATTCAGAACCGCAGCTGCCGCCTTTAAAAATCCCTCCTCGCGCCTCGGAATCTGCCACGCCGCAACACCATCATCAATGAATGCTGCTGCAATTTTCGTGATAAGGGGCATCGCAAGTGCCCGACCGGTCCGTTCATAATAATCGTGAGCACACGACTCACCCTGTATGGGTGCGCTCTCCATATTCGACGCCTCGGTCACACATGCAAGCCACAGCATCCGAAGTGCTGTGCGATTCACATCGGGCACCGGTTGATGAATCATGCGGGAGAGTTCGTCTACTATTAGCTCGTCGTCCGCATTCCAGAAAGAGTGACGACCGGTAAATTGCGCGAGATACCGAGAGCGCTCACCTTTCCCCATTGAACGAACAAGTGCCCGCTCACGAGCTATCTCACCCTCCCATCGGGGGTACGCGAGCTCTGAGGGGTGATGGTCGAGCCCCCCCTCTTCAAGAAGGCTCCACGTTATGCTCTCTCTAGTGGTATGCACCGGCGATGAGAGGAGAAATGCTCGAATATCCTCAACGAGGATCTCATCAAGCCCTGAATTCTCTTTGCCTGATTGATGACTGTTGAGCTCTGAGGAGATCGCCTCTCGAAGATCAAAATCGTTAATTCTTCCCGAGAGAAATGCTCGCTGAAAGGTAAACTCCGACTGATAGGCTCGAGCCTGATATATTCGCGCCGCCTCCTCAACCCCATCGAAAAAATGGCGATCTTCGAATGCGTGGAGCGTATTGTGATGAACGAATACATCGAGTGGACCCTGTGTCGGAAGGTAATGGGCTACCCTCGCAAGGATATCCCTCACGCTCGACCGATTTTCGCCGGTCATCTTATCCATGGTTACCTTTTCGGAATTACTCACAATATGAGAGATCTAAGAGCTATTGGGATAACTATTTTTGCCCCGCAGATCGAAGAATTTTTGTGGCGTGAGGATCGGTTCCGAGAGAATGGTGACCACTCAACCCGGTCACAGAGATCGTCACTCTACCTAACTCAGCCTGCAGACGTTCCAGTTTATCCCTGAATGTGTGTTCAACGAGACAGCATTCACTAAAATCAACCAGAACCTCCTTAACATCGCTACCCGCCGATTCCACGAGTTTGCGAAACGCGACAAAGTTACTAAAAATAGCGTTACTGTGGAGGCGCACTAAAAGCTTGTCACCCTTTTTCTCTACTTCACTCGAAAGAGATAAAAGATGGGCGGGCTTAGTGCCACGGAATATAACGTAAATAATCGCGCAGACAAGGCCAGCAGCAACTCCGACTAAAAGATCCTCAGTAACCGTCAGGAAGCAGGTGATGAAGAAGAAAAAAAACTGCTCTTTCCCTGTGCTCCATGCGTGCACAAACTCCTTGGGAGCTGCCAACCGAAAGCCGATGTAGACCAGTACGCCTGCCAATGCACTAAGTGGAACAAGCGAGAGGATCGGAGAGAGGATTCCAAGGTATGCCAACAAAAGCACGCCGTGGGTGATGTTAGCTACGGAAGATCGAGCCTGGGCATCCACATTCGCTTTACTTCGCACTATCTCTGATATCATCGGCAATCCGCCGAGCATACCTGAAACTATGTTGCCCATACCGAGCGCGATTAGATCGCGGTCCGGATTTGCTCGCCGACGCTCAGGATCCATCCCATTTACGGCACTAACGGTCAAAAGAGATTCTATGCTCCCAACAATTGCAAAGAAGGCGATGTATTTGATCGATGTGGGAGTAAATAGATGAGACCAATCGGGCATAAATACCGCATCGGTCAAGGAGGGAGGGAGCTTAACTAGAAATTGAGGTCCGAGCGGAAACTCTGCGCCGTGCAGAAAATAAGGGTGAATGCGATTAAGATCAAAAATAATATCAAAACCGATCGCTACTATCATAACGATAAGAACTGCCGGAATTTTGCGCAAAATCCCTAGCGGATACCTTGCGCAAAGAATCATAACTGCAAGACTCGTTATCCCAATGAGGGCGATTGCAGGATTAAGGTGTGTGAGGCTGTGACCCACCTCAGCCCAGAGTTCGATGGGTGTCTTGCCTGTAGGCGTCACCCCCAACACAACATGAATCTGTTTGCCCATGACGATAATTCCTATCGCCGCAAGCATGCCGTGAATAACTGATCCCGGCATCAACTCAGCAAATACGCCGCAGCGAAAGAGACCGAGTAAAACCTGAATAATACCCGCCGCCACAACAACCGCCGCCGCGCGCTCGATTCCGGAGAGAGGATTGGAGGGATCTGCAAGCTCCGTTACAGCACCAAGCACTATGACAATAAGCCCTGCTGCTGGACCTTTAATCGTGAGCCTCGCGCCTCCAATTAGAGAGGTAACGATACCACCAACAATCGCGGCGATAATCCCCGAGGATGCAGGAAATCCACTCGCAACTGCGATTCCTAGCGAAAGTGGGAGCGCTATAAGAGAAACAAGGAACCCGGCTTCTAAATCTTTTGTAAATTGAGAGGAGGCAGACGGATGGCGGGACTCGGGTGAAGGGGTATCAACGGACATAATTTTACAATCAAAGAAGATTCATCACGCTCTCTTCGGACGAACCAGAAGGTCTTCCCCGAACGGGAAAAAGAGCTTAAACGTGATAGTCTCTCCGTCAACTGTGGAGGGGTGGCACCATCGACCAAAACAGATTGATCGAAGACTTTCAGGTAATGGGTGGGTCCTTAAAGGACACACATCTCGAGAACACCGTCAAAGTTCATACGGTGTCACGGCGCCACGGTCAGCGAGGGGCTATATGAGGCGGAGGGTACGCCTCATATCCAATTTGTGCAATATATGTTTGATGAAAAAATTTCATTTTGATCAGGTGCCAAAGAGTTGTCTATTAAAGTAATCGAACAACCGTATTAAAGATTCGCAAAAAGTTAGTTAGTTAGGCATTGAGGAAAACTTACGGTTGCCCAACAGAATAGAGTTTCTCTAATATAGTAGTTAGGACTCATTTGGTTTATGAGAAAAATTAACAATTATCCGATCCTTATGACCGATAGAGTCGAGATTGACGGAGCATCTCAGCCCCCATTACTCGCTGAGTCAGACAATGTGATCTCTTCGTCTCACCCTTCTCTTGAATCTCCACAACCATCGAAAGAAAAATCACCAAAGATTTCGTTCTCGCAGCTTACCCGAGAAATACACGCCACTTTGCCACTAGGCGTTTATGCACTTAAAATTATTCCATTTGAGTGTCAACTTGATGGAGGTGCTTTTCGGGCACTCCATCTAAAAGTAGATCTCCCACCCGAAAAAGAGGAAGCTTTTGGCCGTTGGTGGCAAGATTTTGAATCACGATTCGATGTGCGTCTTCATCCCACAAAGGATTGGGCAACTAAAGGAATTGATAATCTTGTTCGAGCAGTCGCTGGTGATACTCAGATACTTACTACCGACGCCATACCTGCGCTCGATCGTCGCTTGGAACAGTTTCACCGAATTCCTCAGATCGGAAATGAACAAGACCCAATTCCTCCAATTCCACTTAACCGTGGGGCGGATCTTACTCATTTATCTTTTATAACAATCGACCCTGCAACCACCCTCGATCGCGAAGATGCTCTTTACGCCGAGCGTCATATCGACGACTCCATCGATCTCTACATAAGCTTTATCGATGTCACCTGGTATGCTCGTCGTGGCAGTGCAATTGATCGCCATATATCTGCACGAGCGTTTTCGGTTTATGGAAGTTATTCTGCGTATCCCTTGCTAGGCCGCGAATTTTCGTTTGGAGCCGGGAGTTTTATTCCCAATGAACCTCGATTAGCGTGGACGTTTCAGCTTAAAATAACTCAACAGGGGATGATTGATAATATCCAATTTTATCGATCAGCAGTGATGAGTCGAGGAGCTTTTACAGTTGATGAAGTTCAGAATGAGCTTTCATCTTCGTCTAGTGATAGCGCTCGAGTTCTTCGCGATCTCAGCGAAGTTGCCCACCGATTATCGGTCTGGCGGAGACGCTCTGATGATTTTGTTGTTGTTACACCAGGAGAAGGAAAGGCAGCACGCATTGTTTCTGAATGTATGATAACGGCGAACATTCAGGCAGCTTCGCTCCTAGAAAAGGAAGGGAGAGAGGGAGTGTATACAACCTATGCGCTCCCTTCACAGACTCAACAAGAGCAGCTTGCTCGTCGAATCAGAGGTGGAGGAGTCTCGGTAGAACTTAATCAGTTCACAAATGCTCGAGACTTCAGCGCTCTCTGGGATTCGCTTCGGCAGGCAGGACAACACGGCATCCTCTCTGAGATGCTCGATCGTTTCTTCCCCCGTTCCCTTTATAGCTCAGTTCCTCACAATCATCAGGGTATTCCCGCTCGCTCATATCTTCGACTCAAGGGAAATACCTATGTGGGTATTGTAAATCAATGGATTTTTGAAGCATTTGCTGAGGGGAAACCTCCTCCGTTTTCCTCCAATGAGCTGGAAAAAATTGGGCATCGACAGAATCGACTAATGCGATCGTACGATTCTCTCGCATTTCAGCTTCGCTTTATGGAGATGTTGCGACGGAATCTTTCTCGACAGGGGGATCTCTTTACTGCGACGATAACAGAGATTCGTGAAAAAGATATTCTCTTTGAGGTTGATGATGAGGGTTTCAAGAAGTGGGGGTTTGCTAGGATCGACCCTGAATCCGATTCTTTTGAGAGACTCTCCCTCAGCGACAAAATTCATGTTATTCTTCTTGGCTTCGACAGAGCAGAGAACCGTTTTCTCTTTTCGCTTGCTGATTTCGATAGGAATGATAGTGAGGTCGCGAGTGGTCTAACCTCTAATGATCTAACGCGGTAGTTCCGGTTATCGAGACTCAGAATCATTTGCCTTTTTTATTTTATCCCTTTTGTCATTCTCCCTCTCATCACTGATTTGTAATGCATGACTGGCTTCTAGCGCAACAAGGTTGGCCCATTTACGGAGCCTTTGTCCTTCTCCTTCTTGGAGGTTCAGTGGGTCTGCCGATCCCAGAGGATATGCCTCTCCTCTTCATGGGAGCGGCGATCCATCACGATGCGGCCTCGTGGCAGGTAACCGTAGTTGTTGGATACTTCACGATACTTCTATCTGATGGAATTATTTTCTGGGTTGGAAAACGATTTGGTCCGCGGCTTTTTAGGAGCAGATTGCTCGGCTCCCGCTTTCCGCCTGAGCGAATGGAGGCTATCCACCTTCGGATAGATCGCCACGCCTTTTTGATGATATTTCTCGCGAGGCATCTCTTTTATCTTCGCACAGCAACATTTCTCTCCTGTGGAGCGTTTGGTATGCGTTTTGGCCGCTTTATTGTTGCGGATGCGTGCGCTGCTCTAATTAGCGTTCCTCTTTTACTCGGGCTTGGCTTTTTGGGTGCCGAGCACTTACCATCAATCATCGCGTGGGTTCAAACGGTCAAATATGCGTCGATTCCGTTCGGTCTCGCGCTTCTTGCTGCGGCGTGGTGGATAATCAAGGTAAAAGGACGTAGCGCCCGCGATGAGAGCGAGCCGCCGGCCTCCTTGTAGCATAGGCTACTTCGGATTAATGAAAAATATCTCCGGGCTGATTTCGCCCCTCCCTGATGAGAAGTTCACGAAGCGCAGAACCTATCGCATCTCGTAATGTATCACCAGTTGCCTCGACCTGACCGCGCCCAACCTGGACGACAGTTTTGTAAGCAAGAGCCCGCTCGTTGATCTCAAGTCCCGCATGAAAAAGAATTGCTCTGCGCGCTTCCAGTTGGTCGACTAGCTGCTCTACTGTTGGAAGCCACACATAGGTCTCACGAAGAACCGATGGGGTCATTCCTTGTGGATCGATTAAGATTGAAACTATTTCGGGAGCTGATCGTTGTGAAATTTCATCTCCGATTTCGGGCTGCCAGAGAAGACCAGCTGTTTCAAGGTCGTGGGCGACTTGCAGAAAACTGATTAGTGACATGCTCTCCCTCTGTAACGATTAAGACGTTGAGGAGTACATCGGCTGTCTCGCTTACGGTCGAAGAAAATTACCCTTATTCATCGACCTTCATGTTGAGATTAGCCCTCTCTATTTCTATTATCGTCCAAAAGGGAGAAAAGCTTAAGAGAAATTGTTAGGGGACCGAGATTGGGGATACCTGCTCGGCATATACCGCTAAATGGTTTGACACTACCCTTTCTCGGGAAAAGCTTTGACGGACCCGCTCTGTTGCTGATTCACCCAATCGTCTCCTTAACCCTGGTTGGTCGATGAGCCGCTTTATTGCTGCTGATAAAGCAACTGGATCTCGGGGTGGCACCAGAAGGCCAGTAACTTCGGGGATTATAGCATCAACATTTCCGGTGACTGCCGAGGCTATCGCGGGTATGCCGCACGATTGTGCTTCTAGTAGGCTATATGGAAATCCCTCGTGCCAACTCGGCAAAACGACCACATCGAGCGCAGCATATACATTAGGCATGTCGCTGCGGGTTCCCGCCACAATTATTGAGGGATCTTCCGAGGCTGCACTATCAATCGCCTCGGCAATTGTCGCTGTTGGCATACCGCCAACAATCACTAGTACTGCTCTTTGGCGGACTTCATCCTCAAGCGCGCGCCACGCCTCAAGCACAGTGAGTAGTCCTTTATGAGGGACTTGCCGACCGACAAATCCAATCGATACTTTATCAATCGGAATATTAATCGCCTTGCGCGCCGCATCTTTACTCGCCGAATCTCTCGGAGCAAAAAGTGTTGTATCTACCCCAGCAATAGAGCCAGAGCCAACTACCCGCGCCTTTGCTGGGCTTACAACTCCGAGTCGGAGCGCCTCCGCTCGTGTAGATTCGCTGCAGAAAAAAACCCTGGTGGCTGCTGCACATGAGAGTCGTTCAATTAGCCAAAGAAGAGCTCTTTTCGGTCCTCTAGCCGAGAAAAGTGCCATTCCGTGATTGTAGTATACCCTCCGAGAAACTCGACTAAAAAAAGCCGCACACAGGCCGATTGCTGCAGCTTTACTCATATGGGCAACAACTAGCGCGGGCCGCTCTCGACGGAGAAGAGAGAAAAGTTTCAAAACTGCGAGCAGGTCTGAGAATGGATTAATCGACTGAGCGATACCTACCGGCTCGAACCGCATCTGCCCGCGCGTTGCAGCATCATGCGCCTCTCGCCCCTCGGAGCATACAAGGAGCTGACGCGCACCGTGACGAGAGAGAGCCTCAAAATGGGGAATAAGAAATTGTCGCGCAGATAAACCGAGTGCAAAAATATGCACAACGCCCGCCCCTTGTAGTACCGAGCTTGTCTGAATTAGCTCAGCATCCTGCTTCGATTGGACCGACTCCATGGCACTACCTAGCATAAGCAACCCTTTAAATTTAAGCTCTGCTGAAAAACTTGAGAGCTATTTATGAACTGCTCAGAAGACCACCACCGATCTCTACCCTATCACACAGATAGCTTATCCTGAAGATACGTTATGATGAGCTAACCTGTTGTTAGGGTGGTTCCTTTGGTATCGTCATTGAAAAACAATTAGTCAATTTCTAAATCAGGTTCATGTGACTCAAACAATGACTCTTCCCGCTTCACGACCAGTGATTGTTTTACTCGCAGGCTTCCTCGGCTTTGATCGTCTGTTGTGGTGGCAGATGTTTAGAGGAGTAAAACTGCATTTAGAGCAAACAGGGTGGCGAGTTGTTCAACCTAATCCCGATCCTGTCGGCTCGATAGAACAACGAGCTCACCACTGGGCGCGTGAGATAGATGAGCAGGTAAGCTCCGAAACTCCATTACACCTAATAGGTCACAGCATGGGTGGCCTCGATGCCCGGTACATTGCATCTCCTGGGGGACTTGATTGGGGCCATCGGGTTCGCTCGGTTACCACTCTTGCAACGCCCCATCGAGGATCGCCAGCCGCCTCAACAATTCCCACGATTATTCCCTTACTGATAAGACTAACTGCTCGCGTTGGGAGCCGAATAGTTCCCCAGATGGTTGAGCGCGCTGTTCTAGGAAAAATCGCCTCGCCCAATTGGCCAGCGTTGAGCGATCTTGCGGAGAAGCGAACGGTCGAGATCTTCAATCGTGAGATAATCGATGATCCTCGTGTTCTCTATTATTCTTACGCAGCTGTTCTTGACAATCGCGAGACTGGTTTTGTCTCGCGCCTCCGCAGACTTGAGGGTAAGGTAACGGGTATGAGCAGTCCCAACCATGACGGCCTTGTCGAGCTTGAATCTGCGAAATGGGGGGAATATATCGGGGCGTGCAATACCGATCACGGGGGCATAATTGGGATGCATATCGTTCCGTGGAAGATGCCAAAATTCGATCACCTCGCCCTTTTTGATGAGATATCTAATAGGCTAGCGGGCTTCAGCTGCGATTGATACAGTGTTGATCGGGCGATTTTGTTACTCGGTTCAGCTATCGGGATCGCAACCCGAGATCTATTTTTTAGGGAGCCCTTACCGTATGCGTGTTGCTCTCATTCAGCTCTGCTCAAAGGATATACCCTCAGACAACATTGCTCGTGCATTGCGGCTTGCTCGCACTGCGGTAACGGGCGAGGCTGAGTGGTTGTTATTTCCTGAGAATACGATCTACCTCGGCGATTCTCCCCTGTCGCTCGCCGATTCTGTCGAGGGGCCATTGCTCGAACCGTTTCGGGAATTTGCCTCAGAGAATCAGGTTTGGATAACTATTGGATCATTTCCGGAACGAAGCCCCTCTCTAAATCGCGTATTCAATACTCAGGTGCTTATAGATCCAGTCGGTGCCATTCATGCAACGTATCGAAAGATTCATCTCTTTGATGTCACGCTTCCTAGTGGACAAACTCACCAAGAGTCAGAACGAGTCGAACCCGGTACTGAAATTGTCACAACTGAGATTCGTGCAAGCTCAGGTATTTGGAAAGTAGGCTTAACGACCTGCTACGATCTCCGTTTTCCCGAGCTTTTTCGGAAGCTTTCACACGAGGGAGCCCATATCATCACTGTGCCATCGGCATTTACCTTCGAGACAGGTGCGTCTCACTGGCATACCCTATTGCGAGCACGGGCGATCGAGAATCAACTCTACATAATCGCCCCAAACCAGTCGGGTCGGCATGGTGGTGGGCGACACTCGTTCGGTCAATCGTGTGTAATCGATCCATGGGGCACACAGCTTGCGTGTGCGATGGAGGGAGAATCTGTTACCTTTGCAGAGCTTAGTAAGCATTATCTCGGGCAGGTGCGAACTCAATTACCGGCACTTACCCATCGACGAATTTACTAGACACAAGATTTACATCGCGAGATTTACAGCGCAGGATTTACCCAGCGTTGACTTTAGAAGCCGTTTTTTCCTATCGGAGCATTTTCATGACAAAAAAACTTCTCATTGTCACCGGCGGTGGTGACTGCCCTGGACTTAACGCTGTTATCAGAGGAGTGGTAAAACGTGCATCTTCGGTCGGAGGGTGGGAAGTTTACGGAAGTATCGAATCTTTTAGCGGCATATTTCAGGATCCCCCTGAGCTGCGACTCCTTACTTCCGAAACAGTCGCTAGAATTCACGTCCAGGGTGGAACAATTCTTCTTACGACAAATAAAGGAAATCCCCTATCACTTTCACATGTGCGAGAGGATGGAACCGTTGAGACCATTGATCGAGGAGACGAGCTTGTCGCCCGAATCAGGAAAGCGGGGTTTGAGGGAGTTATTTCGATCGGTGGAGATGGCTCGCAACAGATTTCGCGCGAATTGAGTAAGCGGGGATTACCGATCATTGGTGTTCCTAAAACAATCGACAACGACCTTGAGGGAACCGATTATACCTTCGGCTTTCAGACCGCAGTGCAAACTGCAACCGATGCAATAGATCGATTAGTGACAACAGCAGAGAGTCACAATCGGGTGATGATTGTTGAGGTGATGGGTCGAGGGGCGGGGTGGATAGCGCTTCATGCGGCTCTTTCTGGCGGCGCAGAGGTTTGCCTTATTCCTGAAATACCTTACGACATAAAAGTGGTAAAGGCACGAATTGAGAAGCGCTTCGCCGCAAAGCGAGGTTACAGTATTGTTGTTGTGGCGGAAGGTGCTCATCCGATTAATGGATCGATTACCACGATTGGATCTGCTGAAGTTGGACGCAATGTGGTTCGGCTCGGTGGGGTTGCGTACGCTCTGTCACAACAGCTCAAGGATGCAGGGCTCGAGGCAGATATTCGGGAAACGGTACTAGGACATCTCCTTCGGGGTGGCTCTCCGATAGCGTTTGATCGAATTCTCGGAACCCAGTTCGGTGTTCATGCATTCGATCTCGCTGCAGCGGGATCATTTGGTCGGCTCGTGTCTTATAAGGGAACATCTGTGACTGATATTCCTTTTTCAGATGCTCTCGACAGGTCAAAACTGATCTCTCAAGATCATCAATTACTTCAGACCGCACGGGGTATCGGAATTTCGTTTGGTGATAGAGAGGTGGATTAAGATTAACGAAGAACCAGGCTCACTAATCATTTATTCGATATTGAATCAACTGCATCGAGGGGCGATTCCTCATTACGGACTCGCTCTCGCAGATCCCCCCACCGAACTCCCTGACGTTGAATTGAGAGTGCTCCAAAGGTGAGTACCAAAAGATACTGAGTTGCGTGTGAAATAATCGCGAATGCAACCGCATCCTCAGCAGGAACTCCGTAAAGAGATAGAGCAGCGACCGAACCCGCCTGATAAATCCCAACGAATCCGGGAGCGCTCGGTGCAGCAACGGCGAGCGCAATCACAACTGTGACCGCTATCGAGATTGTAAATGATGCCGGTAGCGCAGGAATCATCAAAATAAAGAGGTAATAGCTCAAAAAAGTTGAGCCCCACACTAACACCGTAGCAGCAAGCACTCTCACCAAGACTGGAATATCTCGTAACGACACGGCCGCATACAAGAGATCATCTACAAAATGAATAAGCCGATTCTGCAGATTAGTCTCTAAAAATGGGGTGAGCACCCGGACCGAAGCAACGATAAATGAACGAAACCACGCACCAACGATAATTCCACCCAGAAGTAACGCCGCAAGGAATCCTAATCCCTGTGCACCCCGATTTACCCACGGTGGTAGCGCCTCGATATGAGATACAACTAAGCCAAAAGAGAGAAGCACCGCCGCAAGATCAAAAAAGCGTTCAATCACAACCGAGGCGAGCGCTACTGGATAGGTATAGCTTCCGCGACGCGATACAATATAGGGACGAATAAACTCTCCGGCGCGTAAGGGGAGAAGATAGGTTGCCGCACCTCCTATGATCAATCCATCAAATAAATCCCCGATAGGTGCTCGGTGAGGCGGCGGAAGAAGATAGCGCCAACGATACGACCGAATCAGATAGTGAAGCCAAAAGAGTAAAAGAAGCGGCACAAAAAGCCACAAACGCGCAGCGCGCAGCGCAACTCCCACGGCACTCCAATCAAGCCCTGAGAGCGACCACCACAAAGCCAAAATGCTAGCGACAACGCCGATAATAAGATTTCTCCGGCGGCGTTGATTATGTGTTGATGGCATCAGTTTTTGCCTAGATGGTGTGTATGTTTTTATATTAGCCCCTACCACACTATTTGGAGGGCGACTTCAGGTCTGAAGTGCGATCGGCCTGAGCGCTAATCGCGTCACGTTCGCTATCAGCTATGGAGCTTTTTCTGAACGGCTTTTATATCGTGCTGGGTTAGAGTAGAAGAGTCTGTGGCTTTTGGGAAGAGAGCCGTGGTTGGGGAAGTTCTGAGATTTTTCGCCAGAGAATCAAAGCTAAGGAGGGTTGGCCACAATCGTATTTTCTTCACCCTCCTGGTTGGCGGAGTCGATATAAACTAATTGTTTAACTAATGATCGGTGCTGAAGAACAGGTTCACTCGGATGTGTTCCTTGAACTGTAAACTCGATTGTAAACGCCCTTAATCTCAACGAGAAATTCACCCTTGAGGCAGCTGAGGTTCGACTCATCCCTAATATCCTCCAGCCTCTTGATGACTTCAAACATCACTGGCCTGTATTTAGCGAGCAGTTTTTCTTTTTTGGCACTCTCCTCTAGCTTTTCTAATCCCATAGCATTTTGCGAAAAGTCAGCTAGTTTGATTAGAAAGGCCTGCTCATTCTTGTCTAAGATTTCAAAAAAATGATCTTTATATAAGGAATTTTTCAATTCCGCATCGGGGGTCTGAACTCCTTTCTGCCGAGCCTGCACTATCAGTTCGTCGAAGTCGGGATTGGTGAGAAGTCCGACGAGCTGTTTTACCATAGGACTAAACTTCTTAGACAGCCGATCTAGAGCTTGAGCCTGAAGACCTTCAGCCGACTCAGGCGCGCCTCCAAGAAATTCAACGAGCAGCTTAGGCTGATCTTCGACTGCATCGTGAAACAGCGCGGCGACTAAAACGTCTGGATCAACTAGTTTGAACCTCTCTGCGACACAAAGAGCAACTTCGAGAGGATGATTTACGTATGGTTGGCCGTCTGGACGGTCTGGCTGACCTAAATGGACCGCAAAAGAAATATTTCGAGCCCGAATCACCTGAGCTCGATCCTTATCGGTAAAATTTGAACTATCGAGCACCGCGTCTAATCGTGCCCAAAGCTTATCAGTTGCTTCCAAACGAGATGAGGGGGCGAGACCGTTCAAGTTCTGAGGTTTTTCGGGGTCTTCTGAGGTGCTCTGAGGAGTCAGCATGCTATATCTTCCTCACAATGAATTGGTGTAAACAATCCGATTTCCGGCCTTTTTCAGGATATTTTCCGCTATGCCTGTCCGTATCCCACCACTAATTGCCTAGTGCAGGGAGCCTGTTCGATTATTCAGTACAGCCACAGAAAAATACATCCACGAGCTACAGCGGTAGGCGTGCCGATCACGCCGATGGCTTTGGAAATTCAATTTGGCACGTCCGCATTTTCCCTACCTACACCCATTCCCCTGCCTTGACAACTCAGCCAACTAAAATCGTCCCGAACCCACTGACCTCCTTAGCTCAGAGGAATATAGGTGCCCAAGCCCTTCTTTTTCGCAACAATCACACAAACTCACTGAGTCGCGCGAGTAGATATTCGCGAGCACAGCTCACAGACAAGGAGCGGTGAGTCGCCGAGGGTGGAATTTTTTGGTCAGCTATTATCCCATTTAGAGTATTCGAGACCATAGCCGGCCACGAGGCTTCAAAAAGCGATTCGTCCCCATCTGCCCTCACGCAGTAGCCGTGGCAGACGACCGGACTGCCGTCAGCATTGCTGAAGCGTTCCCCAAAAAATTTCGCAAGGAGGTTTCCAGTTGCTGATTGTGGACAAAATCTGAATTCGTCAGGAAGATTTTTTAGCCACTCTCTAAAATCCTCCGGAGAATAGGGTGATCGTTGAAAATCAATCTGCATTTACTCCCCCTGAATAATATATCCTTCCTAAACTCTCGCACACATTGCGTCAACTTTAAAGCGATGTAAAGCGGTGAAGCCAGCAGTGGCCTCTTTATTCAAGGTTCTCTTGATCTCACAGCTTTTGCGGATATCACAAAGCTTTTGGTGTGATGCGAGAGAATTTTGATGAGCCCGATTCAGCCGAAAAATCGCTTCAACAGAACTTTATGCCTCGGAGCTTAAACGAAAGGGTCAGCTCCCGTTAGTGGACCAGTAGTTGTTGCATCTGATGCGAACAAGTAATAAGACAGATATCCGTTGCCTGTAAATGAGCTGGCGCGTATGTATTGAATACTAGGCAGCGCGGAAAAAACAGCCCTGTAAGGAAAACCCACATGCCAAACCTCTACCTTGTATACCTCGGCGGCAAGGCCCCCAAATCCAATATCGAGCTCCATGATGTTCAGTTTGTCGCGGGCAATACGATTGAAGATACCTACGAGGCATTACGCCAGCAGTGGTTCGGCACCGTTAAAGGCCTCCACCTCGATAGCTATGTCGCTCTCAAATTTGCTGATGGCTTTCGGATCGAGCTATCGCCGGAACGACCTCAAGGCGAGCAGCGTCTCTACTTCATAAACTTTGGTGGCTACGATGCCGAAAAACTCGCAGAACTGCACGAATTCGCTCTCTTCGTAGCTCCCTCAGCAGATGAGGCAAAACGCAAAGCGAAGAAGCAGCTACTCGTCGGTTCAATCGACCAACACAAAGACGATCTACTCGACATCGACGACTGCTTCGTTATCGACTCAGTGGGTGAGTTTTACGTTCATCTCCATCCCGATACCGGCCATCAGGATCTCAAGCCGGATTGGTTTGGGTATAACGTGATCGGCTGAGTCGGAGTACTACCGAAAGGCGTAGAGGATAACGCATTCCCGTACTGACGCTCCCCTAGAATTTGGTTCCCACTCAAAGAACTGAGCTAAAATGGTAGGTAAAGCATTCGGATGTTAAGATCGCGCTCATGATTTGCTGCGCAGTTCGATTAAGAATATGAAAGTTAAACCTATTAAAAAATCGATGCTTACATCTCTTTCAGGAATATCTTGATCGCGCCTCTTCATAAGCAAAAACTCTTCTATCACCCCGCGCCCGTAACCTACCCTCTGCCAAAAGCAATAATCTCCTCGAGCCCCTCCAAAAGATTCACAAACAGATACTCGCCATCTTCATAGCGGCGGGGCGTTCGACAGATCACCATGAGTTTCGCAGATGGGTGATATACCTTGAATGATGAAAGGCTCTTCACCTCTCGCGGGTAGGGTGAAGGGGATGACTTAATTTCGATGGCGAGTGGGGGTGAATGGGGATTCTTTTGTAATATCAGATCAACCTCGAGCCCCCCACTTTCTCGAAAGTGGTACATCCGCAATGGAGAAAGTTCCTTCGTCAGACGTTGGGTGATTTGCTGGACGACAAAACTCTCGAACAACCTTCCGTAACGATTGGTTGCCGGACGAATCTCCGTTTGAAGCTCTCCGGCTAGAGCATTGATAACTCCATTATCAAATAGGTAGTGTCGCAACGCTGTTTATATCTGCTTTCGCACGCTATAAGACCAAGCCGGGATCTGATACGCGATCAAGGTATCACATAACAGCTGAAAATATGATTTGACCGTAGTATCAACAACGGCAGCGGCGCGTCCTATCTTTTGATAGTTTGTAATAGATCCACTCTCACTCGCCGCGACCTCGAGAAATCGGGCGAATCCCTCAAGATTGCGCACTCGTGATTCGCGCTGAATCTCCTCCTGTAAGTAGGTACCGACATAGGTCCGCAAATAGAGGAGCTTGAGCTCATCATCAATTTCGGTGATAACCTCAGGTAGGGTGCCGAACTGGAGAAGAGAATCAAAAGAAGTATGCTCTGGAATCTCTTCGATACCGAGCGGAAAAAAGTTTTCTCGAAGCGCCCGTCCTGCAAGGAGATTTGCCTCCACATCCTTCAGTTTACGGGCTGATGAGCTAGTAAGAACAAAGAATAGTCTCGGCTTATGCCGCTCGATAAGGCGATGCACCTCGTCGAGCAACGAGGGCAGTCGCTGAACCTCATCAATAAACACCAACAACGGATCGGACGCTCGTTGGAGTCTGCTCTCTATCTCCTGGGTCAATCGCTCAGGATGACGCAGCACTCGCTCAAATTCGACCTTATCGAGCAGATCAACCGTAAGGTGGGGATGATAATCAGCAATAATACGGCTTAAGAAAAAGGTCTTACCACTTCCGCGCGGTCCAAAAACCATAACGGATCGATGCGCTCGGACCAGCTTCGCGATTCGTGGGTAGTTGCGATCCAAAAACATAGTCTGACGTTGTGAAGGGAATAGTACTCTCTTAGGCAGAGCGCTATAAATGGTCACGCAACCGGAATGACTTATAAAACTCTTTCTATACACCGGATTTTAGCCCAAAATCCGGTGTATAGAAAGAGTTTTTCGATGACTATCCGCGTAAAGCCCCGACAAATCGGCTCTTTTACTCCACCCCCTTGCGGCATAGATCTGAGCCAAACACCACGAGTGCTGCCGCCGCTACCAGGGGCAACGTAATACCATGCCCCGATGCAACGGCGGTGATCACCGTTGAGACCAACGGGATAAGCATCGACATCGTCGAGATGACCACAACGTTCCCGAATCGCATACCGATATCCCAGAGAAGATACGCAGCGGCCGCTCCAATGGCCCAGCCGGTCATGATGAGCCAATCGCTACCAGTGGCCGCATACGGCTCCGCTAACCACGAACTCGCGATTAACAAGACTACTCCTGTTACCACCATGTAAAGCGGCACCGCAGAGGCACCTTCGGGGTTAGAAAGTTTTCTTGCGAGATTGCTATAAAGCGCCCACGCAATTGCAGCGAGAATAGCGAGCGAGTAGCAGACCGGATTAATGCGAGAGAATGCATCAACGGCAGTCTCGCTTGAAGCGGTAGCAACTTTGCTCAGCACGATCCCCGCGAGTGTTATCACAATACCAAACGCAAGAAGCTTGTGAGGCCGTTTACCGAGAATAGGGATAGAAAAGAGAAGCGTGAGCGCCGGCCAGAGATAATTAAGCAACCCCGCAACAAGAAGTTCCCCACTGGATTTTGCTGCCGCAAATGCCAGCCAAGCAAGGGTATTGTTTAAGAATAGAAAAGTGCCGCACACAAGGAGACATTGCGACGAGTGAATCCAAATTCGAGAGTTTGTTCCCCGAAAAAAACCAACCACAAAAAGAATAATCCCCGCTATACCGTGCACAAGACCCGCTCCCCGAAGCGCCCCAAACGGCGCCGAAAGATGGTGCAGCACAAGCACCGCGCTGCTCCAGACGATACAAGGAATGAGAGTAGCGAGGGTATGTCGCAGCGATGAGCGGGTGGTGCTCATAGAACGCTCTGTTCAATTGTCATGGTTAATTACCGGCAAATAATCTTCTCAGCGTTTGCTCCCTCTCTTTGGATAGTTATCTTCAGCTCCGCCGCCGGAGCAGGGTCCTCCTCGATTTTTCATCTGTGCCACTTAGCTCATCCTGCACCTTTTCTGACAGAAAGACCTTCATCAGAGATTGATAGGGGACATCCTTCTTGTTGGCGAGACTTTTAATAGCCGCCAAGAGAGTTTCGGGTAACCGCAGAGAAATAGTTTTCGTCGATGGCTTAAGCTCTGGGAAAATTCCAATCTTACCCTTCGACCAATCTACATAATCGGTGGAGTCGTGTTTCCGCCAAAACTCCTGCTCTTCGGCTTCAGATTTAAAAGTAGGGATCACTTTACGCGCCATAAATACTCCTCTCCTTTCTACTCATATCTCGCGCCGATATGATGCGCAGTTTTTGAGCTCGAACCGTAAATACGACAAATAAAAAGCGGTCACTATCGGTTCGCCCCAAGGCGTAGAACCTCTCCTCACACTGAGAATGCTTGAGGTCGGGTGCAACCACGAGAGGTTGGTTGAAAAACAGCTGCTCGCATTCAAGAGGTGAAACCCCGTGCTTAAGCCAATTCTTCTCCAGGTTGCGTTGGTGCCATTGAAACCCGGTCACACCTTGCAATTTCTTTAGATCCATACTAGTCGTATATTATCATAATATACATTGTACAACAGGAATGAAGCATGGCTATAAGGGATACCGATCCCTCCGCCTTAGCGCCTGCCGCCTTACTCGGATAATCGCTGAGGGCATCCGCCCGCATCGTGAACTATTTGACCTGCTGCTCAATCCAAGAAGTGATTAGATCCAAAGAGGCTCTCTTTTCGAGGTAAGGCCGCTCTAAAGACCTCCTTTGTCGAGAACTCCACGAGCACCACCAAGTCTCGTTAAACGAATGTCATGAGGGTCAGAGAGCCTTCTCAAGAGTCGCACAGATCGCCTCTTTCATTTGGCGAGCTCTCGCAGAAGCTCCTCATGCTCGGCAAGAATCTTATCCACCGCAATACGAAATGCCGGCCGAACCTCTACCCTCGAGAGATATTCGGCGACCGCTTCAGAGACGATATCCGAAATAGACCGGCCCGATGCCTGTGCATAGTCCCGCAGCTTCGCGAGGACTTCTTAGTCCATCTTTGTGCTGCATTTTTCTGTTATTTGCATATTTGGGATGATGTCACCACGTATCATGCGGGATCGAGTTTTATTTCTACCTCCCCCTGTCTCTCGGTAGTGAGCGACGAGCTGTGGTATCACACAAAACTTCGCTCTGGCAGCGGAGGGATTTGAAGTATTCCTAATCTGACGTGCCAATATGCCCATGAGCGGGGATCTATAATTCCCGGGGGAGCGTTACGTAGTGTGTTCCTGAGAGCATCATCATCCACAAATCGTCGAATAATCTGCATATCCGGATGCGTCGCGTAGCGCATTGCATAGGCGATGAAGCGAGTTGGATTTTTTAGTGCTGTCTCTGGATCCTCAAACCAAATGATACGCCGACTAACGGCGAAAAGTTCTGGAGTGAACGGAAGATTGATTGTCATGAGTCAGGAGTTATTTGGGGTAGGCGATCCAGATCTACTGCTTGCACCGCGCTAATAAGTCGGTCTTTTATGGACCAATCAAGAGTCCTTAGCTCTTCCTCCTCAAAATAGCAGAGAGCTTTCAGGGTAATTTCAGGATTAAATCCTTCACCATAGATACCGATCCCCGCTGCCAGCAATTGACCGAGAGTCATTCCACCTACGGTGAGGAGTGCGTCGATATCGATATAATCTTTGACCTCTGCACGTTTCTGCACCACAGCAGCCTTTGTTCCTGCAAGATCAAGGAGAGAGCTAATTCGAAGCTGATTATCCTCTGAAATATGCGGCCGCCGAAGCCTTTTGAGTTTTGGAACGCCAAAGAACGACAGCTTTACAGAGCCTTTGCGATCGACCCGAACGGTGAGCGTATTTGCAGCTTTCTCGAGAATCGTTGCACCCTCAAGAAGGGGCAGTGTGGATAAGAGATCAGGATCGAAGCCAACATCTGAGAAAAAATCAAAATCGATTGAATCACGGTGCCCGAGGTGTAACGCCAAAGCGGTACCACCGTATAGGACAAAATCGCTGGGTATGGCGGTAAGCTCATACCACAATGCTAATTGTGCTGGAGGCAAAATCTTGAGTCGCGGACTAAAGGTTTTCATGAGTTCTTTGGCTTTTTCCTCAATACTTAAAGGCTCAGAGGCGAGAGCAGCCGAGTTGTACAGCCGGAAGCATGAATGTTACGTTGTTACCTGTGGTTTTTATCAGATTAAATCTCCTGAGTCATCGTTGTAATGGCATGTCTTCGATTTTACCGAGTAATCAAACAGATACTCTGCTGGAGGCAATTAGCGGCGAGATAGGATTCATGCATAGAGAAAATCTCCGGTAACTAGAGTAATAATTATAATTTCAAGATTTGGCCACTGCGAGGTTCTTCTTCCATTCGTTACAGACGACAAGGGACAGCAACCGATGCACCCCGACAATAAGAATTACCACCACCCACGCCTCACTAAGCCGATATACGCCAATCGATTGCAGCAGCAGGTGGCCGAGCCCCTGTTCGGATGCGATAAACTCACCCATGATTACTCCAGTGAGAGCGACTGAGATGTTCAGTTCTATACCCCGTTGAATTTGATGCTTTGCGCCTGGGAATAGGACTAGCTGCACAAGGGAAATTGATGCAAGCTTGTCTGTAGATTGAAGAGAATAGGGCAGCATACTCCGAGCCTCGGTTGCACCGTGCATGGCCTGCTCAAACGCAAGGAACATGGTGGCAAAGGCAGATATCGCCACCTTGGCAGTCCAATCGATGCCACACCAGAAGGTAAAAAGGGGTGCGAGGGCAAGAAGGGGAAGAGACGCTGCACACTTCATGTATGGGTGGGCAACGCTCGCAACGATTCGACTCAGCGAACTGAACAACGCAAGAGATGTCCCGAATATTGTTCCGACAAGCAGACCCACGTACGCTGCACTACTGGTCCAGATAAACGCCTCAACGGTGCTCCTCCGCAGGATCAAACCCGGCCCCGAGAGCGCAATTTCACTTGGCCTTCCAAATAAAAACCCGAGCTCTGGACGTCCAGCTATCGCCACCTCCCAGAAAAAAATTGCCCCAATGGTAGTGACGAAGAAAGGGAGGAAGCTCACCTGTGCTGTGGCTTTTTTAGGCTGCATCGGATACTTCCTCCTCGAGTGAATGACACAATGCTTTAATCAACTTGTCGCGAAAAGCAGCTCTCTCTCGAACTTCGGCTATTTCCTGAACAAAGGTACCTGCGGGATTTACAATGAGTGCTTTTGTGCAAAACCGGACTGCGTCCTCCGGCTCATGAGCAACAACGAGCGCTGTAAAGGAATTTCTTCGTAACCAATCCTGAAGCGCTTCGAGCATTCGGCGCCGCAGCGGTGCATCGAGATGACTCCACGGCTCATCAAGGACGAGGACTTTATCGGAGAAAAGAATCGTCCGCGCTAAAAGAATTCGCTGAGCCTCACCTCCGGAGACCGTTGACGCCGAACGGTCGAAGAGATGCTGAATCTCTAAAAGACTGAATAGATCCTCTTTTTCTCGATCGTTTACCACCGGTCGAATGCTCGGACAGAGCAGAAATGGGAGCATGATATTTTTTTCGACGGTAAGCCATGGTACCAACTTTTCATCCTGTGCAAGGTATCCCTTTTGAAGGTTTACGCCCGAAAAATTATCTCTATTGAGACCGGTTAATGAAACGATCGACCGGTCGTGTAGATCAACGATAGCCCGTAAAAGAGTCGTTTTACCGAGCCCACTTGGTCCCATCAGAACGCACAGCTCTCCCGACTGAACGTTAATGGAAAGACGGTCCATGAGTATTCGCGTGCCACATCGGAGTGTTCCATCTTGCACGCTTATCATAGTGAGGGCACCTTCGATGCAAATCGGTTATCGACCGCCACATCGAGTGGCTGAATCTTTTGCAAATCACCCCGTTCGACCCGAATTTGCTGCGAGGTTCTCCAATGCTGCTCAGGTATCTCCACCCGCTTTGGGTAACACCCACTGAGACGAAGCCTATCGAAAGCCCGTTCGATTATTTGGGGGTCGATATCGGGGAAGAGACCTTGCGCAATACTGATTACTTTCGCCCTGTCTGTATCTATGAGTCGAAGAGCTCGCTGCAGCGCAGAGACGAATCCCTGAACGAGAGCTGGGTCCTGATCGATCACCTTCTGAGATGTCATCAATCCGGTAATCGCGGCTGGCTCGGTAAATCGTCCAAGGTCGAGTACAACACGATTGCCCGCAGCTTCAGCAATCGAGACCGTCGGCTCGAGGTCGAGGGCGATATCAACCCTCTGCGATGTGAGCAGCCCGAGCTGTGTTCCGTGGGCTCCCTGCACAATCTTCATCGGTGGGGTAATCCCGCTATTGAGACGTGACAGAAGGGTGAAGGTAGTAGAGGGAGAGGGAAAACTTCCGACTCTGAGAGAAGAGAGTTGGTGCGGATTTACGATCGGAGGGATCTCTTTACTATTTGTATACCCGTAAAGGGCGAGCTTTTCGATTAGCAGCGCTACGGTCTTTGCTCGAAATCCTCGCTCTGCCGCGATAGCAGTAAAGATGGGATCACCTACTGCAAACTGAGTTGCGCCCGAAGCAACAGCAGCAAAGGTTTGATCGTCATTACCGGCGAAGACTAACGACACCTCAATCCCCTCGTCTTTCAGATACCCTGCCTTCATTGCGACGTAGAGAGGCAGGTAGAGAAGGAACTTCGACTGACCAAATTGGGCCAACCGCACCTGTTTAACCTCGGCGTGGGCGATTGTGGCGAAAAAAAGAGAAAGGCAGATAACGATTGCTCGATACTTCATTACAGCTCCGATAATCTTCGGTTTTTTGTTCGTCACATCACATCCTCAATGAAAATCCTCATCATAGAAAAAAATATGCAGCTTTTTTCCCAATGCCTGACTCGCCCTCTCGAGGGTTTGCAAATTAATGGACTTATTTTTTGGATCAAGAAGTCGGTTGACCGCTGCGCGACTCGTTTTCATCAAAACCGCAAGCTGGGCCCGACTGATATCGGTCTTGGCGAGCGACCGTTCAATTTGGTAGACCAACATTCTCTTAGTGTTGGAAGAACCGA
>Ga0114972_10000161_pt1 | contig 47216 bp, 43 predicted proteins | sample M_140807_EF_Meta_FD_87354 | JGI IMG/M metagenome (GOLD analysis project Ga0114972, IMG submission 87354) | Freshwater microbial communities from Lake Montjoie, Canada to study carbon cycling - M_140807_EF_MetaG | ecosystem: Environmental > Aquatic > Freshwater > Lake | place: Lake Montjoie... | reverse complement strand
GCACGGTCAGGACGTCATTGACCCGGTAGGACAGGCTTAGATTGAAATAGCTGAACGCATCCACTTTCGAAACTGCGAAAAAGTCCTTGGACACGTTCGGATCGATCTTCGCCGAACCAATGTAATTGAACTGCAACTGGCCATAGAAGCCGCCGTTGGTGTAGCCCAACGCAGCGACACCCTTCTGTGACGAATAGCCCACCGAGTCGTCCAGCTGGTTCGGGTTCGATCCGGCCGTCACCTGGCTCGTCCGACTGAGCAGATATTGGTAGTCGACACTCAGCGATGTGGTGCTGCCCGCACCGAGGAAATCCGTCGGAACGCTGTAGTCGAGCGCCGCAACGATACCCTTGTACCGCTCCTCGGCAGAGTTGAAATAGGTCGATCCGACGTTGCTCAACTGATACTGGTTCGATCCGGGCTCAGCATCGCGTTCGACGAGATCGCAGAACGGGTTGTTGGGATAGTTGGCCGCGTCGTAGCAGGACTCCACCACCATCGAGTAGCTGAACTGGCTGATCGCTCTTTTGAGCGTGATGTCGATGTAGTCGATCGTTGCGCTGAAACCGCGAATGAAGGTCGGCGTGAATACCGCGCCAACCGTGTAGCTGTCCGACTTTTCATTGCTCAAGTCGGGGTTGCCGAACGAATAGACTGGAAAGGATCGCTGGTTCGACAGCGAATTAAAGTCCTCGGGCACGCCTGCGGCCGCACAGTTGGCAGCACGCGCGGCGGCATTCGGGCCTTGGTTCCGCAGCGTCTTGTCGCAGACGTCCGTCGCAAACCCAAAGGCGCTCGACGTCGGATTGAACGATTCCGTGATCGAGGGCGCCCGCACCGCCCGCGTGTAGGCTGTGCGGATCGCGACATCGGCGACTGGGGCGTAACGCAGCTGGAGGGTGTAGGTCGGGTCAGACCCGGCATTCGAGTTCCAGATGTAGCGGCCCGCGCTCTGGAGGGTGAGCGAGTGCACGAACGGGATTTCATTTTCCGGGCTAACCAGGTCGGCGTTTAGCTCGAAGAAAATCTCATCGGTGTGGAAGTCGCCGCGGACCGGGTCGATCGGCACTGATCGGCCGTAGCTCCCGCGCTCCGAACTGGGCCCCGTACCGCTACCGTAATAGAACCGGCCCGGTGTGAAGTCGGAGGATTCCTTTCGGTGCTCGTAGCCAAGGGCGAAGGACAGGTCTCCACCGGGCAGAGAGGCAATCGGGCCGGACACGGACACCACCGCATCGTATTCGATGCCGCGCGTCGCCGTGCAAGGTGGTGCCATCCACTGCTTGACCCAACAGGTCCCTGCGGTGGGTTGACGGTCGGGAATTCGCGCCCCCAACTGCGTAGCCGAATTCGCGGCTCCATATCCGACAAACAAAAAAGCCCGCTTTCGCGGGCCATTCAGTCTCACCGAGTGAGTTGGTAGCGGGGGCAGGATTTGAACCTGCGACCTTCGGGTTATGAGCCCGACGAGCTGCCAGACTGCTCCACCCCGCAATCGAGCCGGCAATTATAGGCGGCGGCCACCGCTCACGCAATGTTTGTTTGTTAGGCGCTCAGGGAACCATGCCGAAGCGTTCTAATGACGGCACTGGAGGCCTCACACCCTCGGCGAGTGCAGCGGTTGCGCTGACTGCGCATCAAGGGATCACTCTGGCACACAGCGCCAGCATGAGACCGGGGAACAATCCAAGCACCAGCACGGCGAGACCGTTGAGGCTGAGCACGAAGCGCATCGCCCCGGTTGCCTGCAGCGGCGCGCGATCCTGAGCCGAATCGAAGTACATCAGCTTCACGATACGCAGGTAATAGAAGGCGCCGATGACGGAGAAAATGACCGCCGTCACGGCAAGCCAGAGATGTCCTGCGTGCAGCAGGGCCTGAATCACCGTCAGCTTGGCCCAAAAGCCGACGAACGGCGGTACGCCCGCCATGCTGAACATGAGCATCAGCATGACGCCCGCGAACCACGGACTGCGCGCGTTGAGCCCCTTGAAATCCTCGATGCTGTCCGCCTCGAATCCAGAGCGCGACAACAGGATGATCATGCCAAAGCAGCCGATCGCCATGACCACATAGGCAATCGTGTAGTAGAGGGACGCCTCGTAGCCGTCGCTGGTTCCCGTCACGAAGCCGAGCAGAATGAAGCCGACATGGGAGATGGTGGAGTAGGCCAGCATGCGCTTGACGTTGGTTTGCGCAATGGCGACCACGTTACCGATGGCCAGCGATAGCACGGATACGATGGCGATCATGCCGCTCCAGCCACCGTCATGCAGCGGCCCCAGCCCTTCGGCCAGCAGGCGGAACGCCAGCGCGAACGACGCGAGTTTCGGCGCCGAACTCAGGAACAGCGTCAAGGCCGTGGGCGATCCCTGATACATGTCGGGCACCCACATGTGGAACGGGACGGCACCGAACTTGAAAGCAACGCCGACCACGATGAAAGCAAGCCCGAACAGCAGACCGATGTGCTTGGGCCCATACCCCATGGCAGCATCGCCCACCGGTCCCAGTTCCAGCGAGCCGGTGACTCCGTACAGGATGGACATGCCGTAGAGGAGCGAACCCGAGGCAATCGAACCCAATACGAAGTACTTGATGGCCGCCTCGGCCGACACTGCCGAATCGCGATTGAAGGCTACGATGGCGTACATGGCGAGCGCGAGCAGTTCGACGCCGAGGTACAGCGTGATCATGCTATTGGCCGAAATCAGCACCATGATCCCAAGGAGCGCGAACAGCCCCAGCATGAAGTACTCGCCCTTGAGGAGGCCGCGTCGCTGGAGATAGTCGTAGCCGTACAGGAATGCGATTGCGACTGCACCGTATTCGACCAGCTTCAGCAGGCAGCTGAGCGGATCGGCAACGTAGGTGCCGCCCCACCCCACCGTGCGCACGTCCACCTCGGTGGCCGCGGTGATCCAAGCCGTGCCTGCCAAAGCCAACAGCGACAGAAAAAACGTCACCTTGCGCTGGTCGTCGCGCAGGAACAGATCCACCAGCATGATGACGCAGATCGCCGACAGCAGAAAAATCTCGGGTGCGGCGAGCGCCAGGTCGAGCCGGGTGATTGCAGAGTTCATGCTCAATAAACCTTCGTCGTCATCATCTGCCGTACGAGATGTTCGATGCTCGGGCGCATCACGTCGAGCACGGGGGCAGGCCACAGACCGAGCACCAGCACTGCAGCCGCCAGGATGCCAAGCACGATCATTTCGCGCGGGTTGATATCCTTGAGCGCCGCGACGTGATCATTGGCGACTGGACCGAAAATGACTCGTTTGACCAGCCAGAGCGTGTAGGCAGCGCCAAGAATCAGCGTGGTCGCCGCGAGGAACGAGTACCAGAAGTTGGCGCGCAGACTGGTCAGAATGACCAGAAACTCACCAATGAATCCGGAGGTACCGGGCAGTCCCGCATTCGCCATGGCAAAGAACACCATCAGGGCGCCGAAGATGGGCATGGTGTTGAGAACACCACCGTAATCGGCGATCTGCCGTGTGTGCATGCGGTCGTACAGGACGCCGATGCAAAAGAACATCGCCCCGGAGATCAGACCGTGCGAGATCATTTGCAGCATCGCACCGTCCAGACCCATGGCGGCACCCTTCACGTTCCCCGTCGAGCGGTAGATCTGAAAGCCGACAAACGCCCCAAGCGTGACAAAGCCCATATGCGAGATCGAGGAATACGCAATGAGTTTCTTCATATCCTGCTGGGCCAGCGCAACGAAGCTGATATAGACGATGGCGAGCAATGACAGCCCAACGAGCAGCCAGTCGAGTGAACTGCTGGCATCGGGAGTGATCGGCAGGCTGAAGCGCAGGAACCCGTAGCCGCCCATTTTCAACATGATGGCCGCAAGAATCACTGAGCCGCCGGTGGGTGCTTCCACGTGCGCATCGGGCAACCAGGTGTGCACCGGCCACATGGGCACTTTGACGGCAAAAGCGATCAGGAACGCGATGAATATCCAGGTTTGCTCCCGCAAGGTGAGCGGCATGGCCTGCATGTCGAGGATCGAATAGCTGCCCCCTTTGACGTAGAGATAGACCAGCGCGATCAGCATCACCACCGAGCCGAGGAAGGTATATAGAAAGAACTTCAGCGTTGCGTAGACGCGACGCGGACCGCCCCAGACACCGATGATCACGAACATCGGGATCAGCATCGCTTCCCAAAACACGTAGAACAGCATAGCGTCGAGGGCAGCAAAGACCCCCACCATGAGACCCTCGAGGATCAGAAAAGCGGCCAGATACTGCGTCTGGCGCCGCTCGATCACGGTCCAGCCCGCGATTACGACCAGCGGCGTGATGAAAGTGGTCAGGACTACCAGCGGCATGGAAATGCCATCCACGCCCAAGTGGTACCAAGCGTTGAACGCGCCTATCCACGGTTCCCGCTCCACGAACTGCATGCTGGCCGTGTCGGTGGCGAAATCCCGCCACAGCATCACACCCACAGCGAACGCGGCAAGCGAGGCAAGCAGGGCCAGCCAGCGTCCTGCCGACTCATTGCGCTCACCCATCAGCAGCAGCAAGATGCCGGCGGCAATCGGCAGCCAGGTCAGAACGCTCAGAATTGGCCAATCGATCTGCATCGTGGGTCAGCTCCGCATCAGGAGCCACGCGAGTAGGGCCGACAGCCCGATGATCATCGCGAAGGCGTAGTGATAGAGGTATCCGGACTGAATGCCGCGAACCGTCCGCGCGAGCCACCCGACCAGATTGGCCGAGCCATTGACGGCTGCCCCATCGATGATGGCAACGTCACCGATACGCCACAGCGCGCCACCGAGCGCACGGCTGCCGCCGGCGATGACCTTTTCGTTGAACTCGTCGAAGTAATACTTGTTGGCCAGCAGCGTATACAGCGCCCCTGCCCGCTCGCGAAGCTGAGCGGCAAGCTCGGGCCGTTTGAGATAGAGGAACCACGCGGCGAGCACGCCCGCCAGAGCCAGCCAGACCGCTGGACCGCTGAAACCGTGCAGCATGAACTGCGCCGACCCGTGGAACTCCTCGCCCATGTGCCGAAGGACATCGTGCTCAGGCGCCACATGGATCGCATTGCCGAAGAAACCATCGAACAGCAACGGCTTGATGGTGAGCCAGCCGATGAAGATGGACGGGATGGCCAGCAGGATGAGCGGCAGCGTCACGACCCACGGACTCTCGTGCAGATGCTCCTGCGTATGGTGATCCATGCGTTCCTTCCCGTGGAAGGTCATGAACACCAGTCGGAAGGAATAGAAGGCGGTGACGAACACGCCCGCCAGCACGCAGAAATAGGCGTAGCCGGCGCCCGGCAGGTGCGACTCACCGACCGCCTCCAGCAGGGCATCCTTGGAGAAAAAGCCTGAAAAGCCCGGAAAGCCGATCAATGCCAGTGACCCGATCAGGCAGGTCCAATAGGTGACGGGCAAGTACTTGCGCAAGCCACCCATCTTTCGCATGTCCTGCTCGTGGTGCATGGCCATGATCACCGAACCAGCCGCGAGGAACAGCAGCGCCTTGAAAAACGCGTGGGTCATGAGGTGAAAAATAGACGCGGCATAAGCCGACACACCAAGACCCACGGTCATATAGCCAAGCTGCGACAGCGTCGAGTACGCGACTACGCGCTTGATGTCGTTGTTGACGATACCGAGGAAGCCCATGAACAGCGCCGTGGTGGCGCCGATGATCAGCACGAAGCTGAGCGCAGTCTGCGACAACTCGAACAGCGGCGACATGCGGGCGACCATGAAAATACCGGCCGTGACCATGGTTGCCGCGTGGATCAGCGCCGAGATCGGCGTGGGGCCTTCCATGGAGTCCGGCAACCAGACGTGCAGCGGCACTTGCGCCGATTTGCCCATCGCTCCGATGAACAGGCAGATGCAGATCACCGTCGCGGCACTCCACGCGTGCCCCGGCAACACGGTTAGTGTCGAACTGGCGATCTTGTCGGCCTGGGCAAAAATCTCGCCGTAGTGCAGCGTGCCTGTGAGGAAGAGTATGCCTGCAATGCCGAGAATGAACCCGAAGTCGCCAACTCGGTTGACCAGAAAGGCCTTCATGTTGGCGAACACGGCGGTCGGCTTGGTGTACCAGAAGCCGATCAGGAGGTAGGAGACGAGGCCCACCGCCTCCCAGCCAAAGAATAATTGCAGCAGATTATTCGACATCACCAGCATGAGCATGGCGAAGGTGAACAACGAGATGTAACTGAAGAAACGCTGGTAACCCGGATCATCGTGCATGTAACCGATGGTGTAGACGTGCACCATCAGCGAGACGAAGGTCACCACGCACATCATCAGCGCACTCAGACGGTCGATGAGGAAACCCACCTGCATCTGGACCCCGTCGCTGACGCCCCAGGTGTAGACCGCGCCGTCGAACACTGGGGCGCCGCCGAGCAGTGCCAACAGGACCTTGACCGAGAGCACGAACGACACGGCCACCCCAAGGATGGTGACCGTATGCGCACCGACCCGGCCGATCAGCTTGCCGAACAGTCCCGCCAATATTGAGGCGACCAGCGGCGCAAGGACGATGATGAGTAGCGTCTGCTGCACGGCTCAGCCCCTCATCGCGTCGAGGTCTTCGACGTTGATGCTCTTGCGCTGACGGAACAGGATGACGAGGATCGCGAGACCGATGGCCGATTCGGCCGCCGCCACCGTCAGGATGAAAAACACGAAGACCTGCCCCTGCAAATCGCCGAGGTATCGCGAGAACGCCACGAAATTGAAGTTCACCGCGAGCAGCAGCAACTCGATGCACATCAACAGCAGCAGCACGTTCTTGCGGTTGATGAAAATGCCCGCAACGCTGAGCGCAAAGAGGATGCCCGACAGGAGCAGGACGTGGGTCAATGGAATCATTGCCGGCCCTCCGCGTCCATCTTGACGATCCGCACCCGATCGCGTGCGCGCACGGCGACCTGAGCAGCCACATCCTGCAACTTTTGGCCCGGCCGCTTGCGCATGGTCAGCGTGATCGCCGCCACGATGGCCACCAGCAGAATCACCGCCGCGATCTCGAATGGATAGATGTACTTGGTGTAGAGCAGTTCACCGAGGGCCGCCGTATTGGAGTACCCCTGCGGCTGCGGCAGCGGTGCCACCACCTCGGGCATGCCGAGTTTACGCACCCACACTACGAGGCCGATCTGGGCCACCACGATCAGGGCGATCAACGCTCCCAGCGGCGCATAACGGGTAAACCCCTGCCGCAGGGCCTCGATGTCAATATCGAGCATCATCACCACAAACAGCCAGAGCACCATCACGGCACCGACGTAAACCACGACGAGGGTGATCGCCAGGAACTCGGCCTCGAGCAGCATCCAGATCACTGCACTCGTGAGAAATGCGAACACCAGCGCCAGTGCGCTGTAGACGGGATTGCGCGCCGTGATGACACCGAGCCCCGCGAGGATCAATATCGCGCCGAAAACATAGAAGAGTGCGTTGGCGATCATGCGTGGCTTCCTGTCAGCGATAGGCCGCGTCAGACGCTTTGTCGGCAGCGATCATGGCTTCGTAGCGCTCGCCTATGGCCAGCAGCTTGTCCTTGGTCATGATGTTCTCGCCGCGGTGCTCCATGTGGTACTCGTGCAGCCGGGTCTCGACGATCGCATCGACGGGGCAGGCTTCCTCACAGAACCCGCAATAGATGCACTTGAAAAGATCGATGTCATAGCGAGTCGTTCGGCGCGTACCGTCGGCACTCACGTCTGACTCGATGGTAATGGCGAGCGCCGGGCACACCGCTTCGCAGAGCTTGCAGGCAATGCAGCGCTCCTGGCCGTTCGGATAGCGGCGCAACGCGTGAAGGCCGCGGAACCGCGGCGACTGCGGGGTTTTCTCCTCCGGATACTGAACCGTGATCTTGGGCGCGAAAAAGCTTTTCAGCGTCACGCGCAGGCCGACGAGCAGTTCCCACAGGAAAAATGTCTTGAAGAAACTCTGCACAGCTAACCCTCGCTCACGCAGCCCACGGCCCGACCTTGCAGATCCACATCACCGCTTCGACGCACAACCACACCAGCGTCACCGGGATGAATACCTTCCAACCGAGCCGCATGATCTGGTCGTACCGATAGCGGGGGAAGGTTGCGCGGAACCACAGGAAGCAGAACAGAAAAAAGCAGGTCTTGAGCAACAACCAATGGATCCCGGGTTTGGCCAGCGCCGTATCGCCGACGCCGGGATACCCTTCGAACGGCGACAGCCAGCCGCCGAGGAAGAACGTCGCCGTGAGCGTCGACACCAAAATCATGTTGGCGTATTCGGCGAGGAAGAACAGCGCAAAGGCGATGCCCGAGTACTCCACGTGGAAGCCCGCCACGATTTCCGACTCGCCTTCCGCGACGTCGAACGGAGCACGATTGGTCTCGGCGACGCCCGAGATGAAATAGATGACGAACAGGGGCAGCAACCAGAACCAGTACCAGCTGAGCGGACCCCCGGACTGGGCCGCGACAATCTTGCCGAGGTTCAGTGACCCCGCGGCCATCACCACTCCGACCAGCGCAAAGCCCATCGCGATCTCATATGCGATGACCTGCGCCGTGGAGCGCATGGCACCCAGAAACGCATACTTGGAGTTCGATGCCCAACCGGCGAGCAGCACACCGTAGGAACCGAGGCCCGCGAGCGCGAGGATGTAAAGCACCCCCGCATCGATGTTGGCCAGCGAAAAGTTGGGCCACAGCGACATCACTGCCCAAGCCGCAAACGCCGGCGTCAGCGTGAGCAGCGGTGCGACCACAAACAGGAAATTGTTGGAGCGCGAGGGGACCACCACTTCCTTCAGCAGCAGCTTGATGACGTCCGCAAACGGCTGCAACAGACCCTTGAAGCCGACTCGATTCGGGCCGATCCGCGACTGCATGTAGCCGATGACCTTCCGCTCGGCGAAGGTCAGATAGGCGACGCTGAGGATCACCGTGATGGCGATGACGAGGATCTGAACCAACGTCACCAGGGTGTCCCGCAACCACGTGGGCCACGACTGCCACAACGCAATCAGGGACTGCATCATGCGCCGCCACCGGCAGGGAGCGCCCTGCCATCGATCGTCGCCTGCAGCGGCTGAGACCGCCGCACGATGGCATCGACCTGATAGATGTTCACATCACGGGTGACATCGATGGCAGCCAAGCGACCGGCAACGAACGCCGAGGGGGGCGTCGCCGCAGATGTCTGACCGAGGCTGCGCTGCAATTCATCGCGGATTTCATCCGACGCGTTGTAGTCGAACCCATGCAGGCCGAGCAGGTTACCCAGTACGCGCAGGATCTTCCACGCAGGCCGTGCCTCGCCCGGCGGACGGGCCGCGCCAGGAACGCTCTGCCAGCGTCCTTCGACATTGACCCAGGTCCCCGAAGTCTCTGCAAATACCGCGCAAGGCAGAATGACCCTGGCATTGGCACGCAGTTCGTCGCTGGCATACGGAGTGATGGCGACCACACTCTGCGCACCCTGGAGTGCCGCATCGACCGCAGTAGGCTGCGCGAAGTCCGCGGCCTCGAGTCCCCCCACCAGAAGATAGGCCTTGAGTTTGGCGGCGATCATTTCGCTGGCCGTGAGGCCTGGCAGGCTGACCACACGACCGCCCGCCGCACGATGCGGCAGCACGCCGGCCAGAGCGGCACCCACCGCGTTGCCGCCCTCCGGCAAGTACCCGAGCCGTGCGCCCGTGGCGGTTGCAAGGGACTCCGCCAACAAACGCAGTTCCGTGTAGGCTGCATGCCGCTGCGCGAGCGCACCCAGCAGAATGACCCGCAACTCGCCCTCGCCCAGCAATTTCGCGACTGCCTGATGCTCTGCGGTTGGTACCACACCATCGAGTGCGGCAGCGACCCGGACCGGTGCGGCCTGACCCTGGGCACCGAGCGCAGCCGCCAAGACGCCGGCGAGGTGCTGCGCCATGCCGAGGCCATTGCTGGCCATCGACGCCGCGACCGGGAAGAGTACCGGGAAGGACTGCGGGTTGATGAATGCCACTTTGGCGCGCTGCTTGATGGCAGCCTGACGCACGCGATGCGCGATGAGCGGCACCTCCTTGCGCAGGTTTGAACCAACCACCAGTACCGCAGACGCTGCGGCCAGTTCGCTCAGGCTGCAACCAAGCAGCGGTGCAAGCGGTTCAGCGGCCTGATCGCGGAAATCGACGCGTCGCAAACGGTGGTCGATGTTCTCGCTGCCGAGGCCGCGACCGATTGCCGCCGCCAGAGTGAGTTCTTCCAGCGACGCGAGCGGCGAGGCAAGCACGCCGAGCTGCCCTGCCCCACTGCCTCGCACGACCGCCTGCAGGGCGCGCGCCGCGGCCTCGAGAGCGGTTTCCCAGTCGACCTCGCGCCACTGGTCGCCTTCTTTGACCATGGGCTTGAGCGCGCGGTCAGCGGCATACAGGCCCTCGCAACTATAGCGGTCGCGGTCGGCAATCCAGGCTTCGTTGATCTCGTCGTTGGCACGCGGCACGACGCGCATCAGTCGTCCGCGCAGCACGTGTCCGAAGAGATTGGTGCCGGTGCAATCGTGCGGCGAGATCAGCGGATGCTGCGTCATCTCCCAGGACCGTGCGCGGTAGCGGTACGGCTTGTTGTTGAGCGCACCGACCGGGCACAAGTCGATGATGTTGCCGGACAGTTCGTGATTGACGCTCTGCTCGATGTAGGTCGAGATCTGCGTCATCTCGCCGCGACCGACGGTACCGAGTTCCTGAACGCCTGCGATCTCCTGACCGAAGCGCACGCAGCGGGTGCAATGGATGCAGCGCGTCATGTCGGTGGAGACCAGCGGACCCAGATTCTTGTCCTTCACCACACGCTTTCGTTCCGTGTAGCGGGAGATGTCACGACCGAACCCCATCGCGAGGTCCTGCAACTCGCACTCACCGCCCTGATCGCAGATCGGGCAGTCGAGCGGATGATTGATGAGCAGGAACTCCATGGTCGCCTTCTGGGCCGATATGGCCCGCGGCGACTTAGTGAAGATCTTCATCCCCTCGGCGACCGGGGTGGCGCAGGCCGGCATCGGCTTGGGGGCCTTCTCGACCTCGACCAGGCACATCCGGCAATTAGCGGCAACGGTCAGTTTCTCGTGGTAACAGAAACGCGGCACGTAGATGTCATTGCCATCCGTCGCGTGAATGATCATGGAGTTCTTGCGCGCCTTGAGTGGCACGCCGTCGACTTCGATGTTGACCAGTTCTTCGCTCATGCTCATGCCGCGCGACCGCGGGCCTCGACGATGCTGTGGCCGTGTTCGACGAAGTACTCGAACTCATGCCGGAAATGACGAATGAAACTTTGCACCGGCCAAGCCGCCGCATCACCGAGAGCGCAAATGGTATGACCTTCGATCTTGTTGGCAATGTCGACGAGCATGTCCACATCGGCCTGACGGCCCTTGCCAGCCAGGATGCGCTCGAGGGTCCGCTCGAGCCAGCCGGTCCCTTCCCGGCAGGGCGTACACTGCCCACAGGATTCCATATGATAGAAGCGCGAGAGGCGGTGCAGCACGCTGACCATGCAGGTGGTCTCGTCCATGACGATCACGGCGGCCGAACCGACCGACGAACCCGCTTTCTTCAGCGAGTCGTAATCCATGTTGACGCCCATGATGTTCGCCGCCGGCATGACCGGCACCGAAGAACCGCCGGGAATCACCGCTTTGAGTTGACGCCCCTTCCAGACGCCGCCGGCCAGTTCCAGCAGATCGGCAAAAGGAATGCCGAGGGGCACCTCGAAATTGCCCGGGTTGTTGACGTGGCCTGAGACAGAAAAAATCACCGTGCCGCCCGAATTGGTCGGCCCGAGCCCGGCAAACCACTCCGGCCCTTTACGCAGAATGGTCGGCACCGACGCATAGCTCTGTGCATTGTTGATCGTGGTGGGCTTGCCGAACAAACCGAAGTTGGCCGGGAAAGGCGGTTTGAAGCGCGGCCTGCCCTGCTTGCCCTCCAGCGATTCAAGCAGCGCCGTCTCTTCGCCACAGATATAAGCACCGGCTCCGAGAAAGGCGTACAGGTCGAAGTCGACGCCCGATCCCTGAATGTTACGTCCCAGCAAACCGGCCGCGTAGGCTTCCTTGAGGGCACCTTCGAACCGTGGGTACGGTTCAGCCATGAACTCCCCACGAATGTAGTTGTACCCCACGGTGGAGTTGGTTGCGTAACCACCGATGGCGATGCCCTCGATCAGCGCATGCGGGTTGTAACGAAGGATGTCGCGATCGTGGCAGGTACCGGGCTCGCTTTCGTCCGAGTTGCAGACCATGTACTTCTGGCCTTCGGCATTGCGCGGCATGAACGACCACTTGAGACCGGTCGGGAAGCCGGCGCCGCCGCGACCACGCAGACCTGAGCCCTTCAGCGTCTCGATGATCTGCTCGCGCGGCGGCTTCTCCGCGAGGATCTTCTTCCAGACCTCGTAACCGCCGATCTTGAGATATTGCTCAAGTTCCCACGAGCGCTCGTATTTGAGCGGCTCGAAGCACACGAGATTCATGCGGTCTTTCCAGTCGGCCACGCAGCGGCTCCTACTTGTGCTCGTCGAGGATCCCGTCGACCTTCTCAGGCGTCAGGTGCTCGTAATAGACGTGGTTGACCATCATCATCGGCGCCCCGGTGCAAGCCGCGAGACACTCTTCTTCCTGCTTGATGAAAAAGCGTCCGTCGGGGGTGCTCTGCCCGGCCTTCACGCCGAGCCGTCCTTCCAGATGCGCGAGGATTTCCCGCCCCCCGCGCAACATGCAGGAGATGTTGGTGCACACCGAGATGTGATGCCGGCCGCAAGGCTCGGTCTCAAACATCGAATAGAAACTCGCCACCTCATAGACCTGAATGGGCAACAGGCCGAGGTACTCCGCCACGGCATCCATGGTCTGCTGCGTGAGGTATCCATGCTCATGCTGCACGGCATGCAGCGCGGCGATCACGGCCGACCGTTTGCGATCGGCCGGAAACTTGGTCAGCCAGTGATCGATTTCGTCGCGGATGTGCTGGGAGAGCACCTGCCCGCCTGCGCTGTGATCTGCTTCGCTCACCGGTCGATTTCTCCGAACACGATGTCTGCCGTGCCGATCACCGCAACCACATCGGCCAGCATGTGGCCACGGACCATTTCATCGAGCGCCGCCAGGTGCGGGAACCCGGGCGCACGGCACTTGAGGCGATACGGCTTGTTCGCCCCGTCCGACAGCAAATAGATACCGAACTCGCCCTTCGGCGCCTCCACGGCGGCATACGCCTCACCGGCTGGGACGCAATAACCCTCGGTGAATAGCTTGAAGTGATGGATCAGCGATTCCATGTCGCCTTTCATCTCTTCACGGCGCGGCGCGACGACCTTGTGATCGTCCACCATGACCGGTCCCGGATTACGGCGCAGCCAGTCGACACACTGACGGACGATGCGGTTGGACTGCCGCATCTCCTCTATGCGCACGAGGTAGCGGTCATAGCAATCCCCGTTGGTGCCAACCGGGATATCGAAGTCGAGGCGATCGTAGACCTCGTAGGGCTGCTTCTTGCGCAGGTCCCAAGCGATGCCTGTACCGCGCAGCATGGGGCCGGTAAAACCGAGGTTGAGTGCGCGCTCCGGCGTCACCACACCGATATTGACCGTACGCTGTTTCCAGATGCGATTATCGGTGAGCAGGGTTTCGTACTCGTCAACACAGGCCGGAAACCGTGCCGTAAAATCGTCGATGAAGTCGAGCAACGTTCCGGAGCGGCGGGCATTCAGCCGGTCCACTTCTTTCTGGCTCTTGAAGCGCGAGGTCTGGTACTTCGGCAGCGTATCCGGCAGATCGCGGTAGACACCGCCCGGCCGGTAGTACGTTGCGTGCATGCGCGTGCCGGAGACCGCCTCGTAGCAGTCCATGAGATCCTCGCGCTCCCGGAAGCAGTAGAGGAATACGGTCATCGCGCCGATATCGAGACCGTGCGCACCGAGCCACATGAGGTGGTTCAGGATGCGGGTGATCTCGTCGAACATGACGCGGATATACTGCGCCCGCAGCGGGACTTGGATCCCCAGCAGCTTCTCGATAGCGTTCACGTAGGCGTGCTCGTTGCACATCATCGAGACGTAATCGAGACGGTCCATGTAGCCGATCGATTGATTGAAAGGCTTGCTCTCCGCCAGTTTTTCGGTACCCCGATGCAGCAGCCCGATGTGTGGATCGGCCTTCTGCACGACCTCACCATCCATCTCGAGCACCAGTCGCAGCACGCCGTGCGCTGCCGGGTGCTGCGGACCGAAGTTCATCGTATAGCTGTGAAACTCAGCCATTTTTCGCTGGGTCCTTCAGGGCAGCAGCATAGCGGTTGTCGTCACGCACCACGCGCGGCACCAGCGTACGCGGCTCGATGCTGACTGGCTCGTAAACCACGCGCCCTTTACCCGGGTCGTAGCGCACTTCGACATTGCCGCTGAGCGGGAAGTCCTTGCGGAACGGGTGCCCGACAAAACCGTAGTCGGTCAGGATGCGACGCAGGTCCGGATGGTCGCGGAACAAAATACCGAAGAGATCGAACGCCTCGCGCTCGTACCAGTCTGCGGCTTTCCAGATCGGCTCGACGGAGTCGATCATCGGCGGCTCGCCCGAATCGCACCACGCCCGCAGGCGCAAACGACGATTGTTTGCCACCGACAACAGGTGGTAGACGACGGCAAAGCGGCGGCCTTCCGCGCCCGATGTTTCGTGGGCGGGACCCGTTACGTGACGCTGGCCTTTGCCGCGGCTGAAGCCACCGGACGTCGCGGTCTCCGTGTTCCACTCCACATCGCCGTAGGCGAGGTAATCCACCCCGGACAGGTCGATCAGCTGTTCGAACCGCCATTGCGGCTCGTCACGCAGTGCGCGGCAAACCTCGCGCAGCGCGGTTGAATCGACCTCGAGGGTGAGTTCCCCGCAGCGCGACTCGACGCACTTCACCTGACTGGTGAAGCGCGCGGTGACGGTCTCGGCGATGAGTTGGAGCGCGTCGTTCATGCGTATCCGTGGTCAGCGTGCGATGGTCTGAGTACGGTGGATTTTCTTTTGCAGCTGGATCAGCCCGTACAACAGCGCCTCGGCCGTGGGCGGGCAACCCGGCACATACACGTCGACCGGCACGATACGATCGCAGCCACGTACCACCGCGTAGGAATAATGGTAATAGCCGCCGCCATTCGCGCAGGAACCCATGGAAATCACCCAGCGCGGCTCCGGCATCTGGTCATAGACCTTGCGCAGGGCGGGTGCCATCTTGTTGACTAGGGTACCCGCCACGATCATCACGTCCGACTGACGCGGACTCGGGCGGAAGACGATGCCGAAGCGATCCAGGTCGTAGCGAGCCGCTCCGGCATGCATCATTTCGACCGCGCAGCAGGCGAGACCGAAGGTCATCGGCCACATCGAACCGGTGCGAGCCCAGTTCATCACCGCATCCACTGTGGTGGTGACGAAGCCGCGCTCGGGCAGGTCACTCGCCTCTAATCCCATTCCAGGGCTCCCTTCTTCCACTCGTAGATGAAGCCAACGACCAGTACCAGCAGGAACACGCCCATGGCCGCGAGACCCACGACACCGACCTTGTTGAGCGCGACGGCCCACGGAAACAGGAATGCGATCTCGAGATCGAAAACGATGAACAGGATCGCCACGAGGTAGTAGCGCACGTCGAACTTGACCCGCGCGTCCTCGAATGCCTCGAAGCCGCACTCATAGGCGGAGGTCTTGGCCGCATCCGGATTGCGCGGCGCGAAAAAATAACCGAGCGTCAACAGCAGCACGCCAAGACCGCCTGCGACCGCGAGAAAAATGAGAACCGGAAGATATTCGGCGAGCATTGCGGTGGTCGGCACTCAGCTTGCGGCGGATTCAGCCAGAGATTCTAACAGGGTGAGTTGCGACACGGTAAGTGGGTGAAGAACACCCGCGGCAAAAGAAACAACAAAAAAGGCGGGCATCGCTGCCCGCCTTGCTGATGTCTGGTGCGGATGGAGAGACTCGAACTCTCACGCCTTACGGCACTACCCCCTCAAGATAGCGTGTCTACCAATTCCACCACATCCGCTCGTACAAAACGTCTTCAACCTGCGACGCCCTGCCCCAACTGTCTTTGGTTGTTGGAGCCGTCGCTACAATCGCCATTCCCGCTCCACCCCAATGACTACTTCGGCGCCTCGTTGGTCGTGCCAACTGGACCCCCCGTGTTGGGCCCATTGACCGGCGCAACCGGAGCGGCAGAGGTATTGCCCACCGGCGCGGTGACGGGTCCCGTACCCGGTACGCCCTGCGGCGCGGTGTCGGTGGTCGGCGCCACCGGCAACGGAGGCAAAGTAGCATCGGGACTCGACGTGACGGGCGCAATTGCGGGCACACTCGCCGGTGGGATCACTGGTGCGTTCACTGGTGCGTTCACTGGTGCGTTCACTGGCGCGTTCGCTGGCGGCGTATCGCCGGGCGCCTTGGGCGCTTCAGTCTGGACGCGGTCGATGACGCTGGTCGACGCCGAGCGCTGACTGAAAAGATATGAGAGGCCAAGGCTCGTCAGGAAAAACAGTGCAGCGAGGATGGCAGTGGTGCGCGAGAGAAACGACGCCGAACCACGCGCGCCAAACACTGTGCCAGATGCGCCCGCACCGAATCCCGCGCCTGCATCCGCTCCCTTGCCACGCTGCAACAGGACCAGACCGACAATGCCGAGCCCGAGCAGCACATGGAAAACGACGGCAAGCGTCTGCAACCAGTTCATTTAAAAACGCACTCCAATCATTCAGTCGGCGGCCGCGCAGATCTGCGCGAATTCATCCGCCTTGAGCGATGCACCGCCGACGAGACCCCCGTCGATGTCCGGCATCGCGAACAGTTCCCGGGCGTTCGCTGCTTTTACGCTGCCGCCGTACAGGACCCGGACCGATCCGCCAATTGTAGCATCCAGACCCGCCACCTTGGCACGAATCATGGCGTGGACGTCCTGAGCCTGCTCCGGCGATGCGGTGCGTCCCGTACCGATCGCCCAAATCGGCTCGTAGGCGATCACTGCACGCTGGAGCGCTGCCACCCCCGCCACCGCCAGGACTGCGTCGAGTTGCCGCTCCACGACCGCATTGGTCTGGCCAGCCTCACGCTCTTCCAAAGTCTCGCCCACGCACAGCACAGGCAGCAGGCCCTGGCCCTGAGCAGCCACGAATTTGCGGGCCACCAGCAGATCGCTCTCAGCATAGAGTTGCCGACGCTCGGAGTGTCCCACCAGAACGTATCGGCAACCGACGTCCTTCAGCATGGCAGCCGAGACTTCGCCGGTAAAAGCACCCTGTCCTTCGGCACACACCGACTGCGCTCCCAAGGCGACGTGAGAATCCTTGAGTGCCCGCCCGGTCTCGAGCAAGTAGGGAAACGGCGGACACACCAACACTTCGGTGCGCCGATCCGATCGCAGCAGGTCCAGCAGGTCGCGCAACAGCTTGGCGTTTTCGGCGCGCGAGCCGTGCATTTTCCAATTGCCGGCAACCAACGGCTGACGCATGCGGGGAGTCTCCAGCAGGTACCCGAGGCGCGGGGCGCAAATTCGTCCGGCGCGAAAGGCGCGCGATAGTAACGGCCAAGCCCGGTGATTGCAATTCGCGGCCGCGGTCAGACAGCCGCGCGCACCACCTCTGCCAGTTCCTTGGCGTGGCGCGAGGCCAGCCCCTCCTCTCGCGCCTCGACCATCACCCGAATGAGCGGCTCGGTCCCTGAGGCACGCAATACGACGCGGCCGCTGGCCCCGAGCGCTGCCTCGGCCCGCTTGACCGCCTCTTGGATGACCACCGACTTGCCCGGATCGATCTTCTCCTGCACCCGCACGTTGATCATGACCTGCGGGTAGAGATGCATGCCGGCCACCAACTGAGCCAGCGACTGTCCAGTACGTTTCATCACGGCAAGCACCTGCAGTGCACTGACCAGACCGTCGCCGGTGGTCGTACGGTCGAGGCACAGCAAGTGCCCGGAGGTCTCTCCGCCCAGCACCCCGCCGTGCTCATTGAGCATGGCCAGCACGTAGCGGTCGCCGACCTTGGCGCGCATGAAGGGCACGCCGATATCGCCCATTGCCTTTTCAAGGCCGAGGTTGCTCATCACGGTGCCGACCACGGGCCCGCGCAGTTCTCCCGTGCTCTGCCGGTCGCGCGCGATGACGTACAGCAACTGGTCCCCGTCGACGGCACGGCCGAGATGGTCGACCATGACCAGTCGGTCTCCGTCCCCGTCCAGCGCGATCCCGACATCGGCACCAATGGCAGCCACCGTGGCCTGGAGCAACTTCGGCGCAGTCGAGCCGCAGCCGAGGTTGATGTTGCGCCCATTCGGCGAACAGCCGATTGGAATCATCTCGGCCCCGAGATCGGCGAGTACGCGAGGAGCAACCTTGTATCCCGCCCCATTCGCACAATCGATGACGATCTTGAGCCCGGAGAAGTCCATGCCACGCGGAATCGTCGAGGCACAAAACTGCTGGTAAACCGTGCGCGACTTGTCGATGCGCGAGGCACGGCCCAGCCGCATCGATTCAAGCGTGACTGGCGGATTATCGAGGTGGGATTCGATCTCGGCCTCGATCTCGTCCGAAAGTTTGGCGCCGTTGCCGTCAAAGAACTTGATGCCATTGTCCTCATAGGGGTTGTGCGAGGCGCTGATCACGACGCCAAAGTTGCAACCGAACTGCTGCGTGAGGTACGCGATCCCGGGCGTCGGCAACGGACCGATCAGGCTGACGTCGACTCCGGCGGCAACGAACCCAGCCTCGAGGGCGGCCTCAAACATGTAGCCGGACAGCCGGGTGTCCTTACCGACCAGCGCACGACCGCCGTTCGGCGCCAGCACGCGGGCCGCGGCGCTGGCCAACTGAAGGGCAAACCCCACCGTCATCGGGTGCTCGCCCACGCGTCCGCGCACACCGTCCGTACCAAAATATTTTCTGCTCATCGTCCTGACCCTTCGGGCAATGCCCTGCGCTTGAGCGCCACCGCGACACGCACGGCATCCACCGTGGGCGCCACGTCGTGCGCGCGTATGATCGAGGCGCCGCGCTCGACGGCCAATGCCGCAAGCACCACGCTGCCCACCAGTCGCTCGCCGGCGGGACGGCCGGTGATCATACCGATCAGCGATTTGCGCGACACACCGATCAGCCAGGGATGAGTACCAGTCGCCATTTCCGACAGCCTATCCAGCAGCGTCAGGTTGTGTTCCGCCCGCTTGCCGAATCCGATGCCCGGATCCAGACAGATCCGCTCCGCGGCAATTCCAGCTGTGACGCAGGTAGCTGCTCGAGCCGCCAGAAAGCCGCCCACCTCCGCCACGACGTCGCCATAGCTCGGGTTGGCCTGCATGGTGCGAGGCTCGCCCTGCATGTGCATCAGGCAGACCGCGGCGCGCGACGCGGCGGCTAGCTCCAGCGCTCCGGGCGCCTGCAGCGCACGCACGTCATTGATGATGCTCGCACCAGCGCCAATGGCTGCACGCATGACTTCGGGCTTGCTGGTATCGATGGAGATGGGAATACGCAACTCGCTCGCCAGGCGTGCGATCACTGGCACGACGCGCTCCATCTCCTCCTGTGCCGACACGTCGGCCGCACCGGGCCGCGTCGATTCACCACCGACATCGATGATGCCCGCGCCCTCCTCCGCCATGCGGTGAGCTGCAGCGACCGCGGCGCTAACGGTATCGAAGCGCCCGCCGTCGGAGAATGAGTCCGGCGTGACGTTCAGCACGCCCATCACGACGGGCGTGGACAGATCGAGCACTCGATCGCGGCAGTGCAGTGTGGTCATGGCGGGTTGGGCGCTATAAAGCAAACGCCCGGCACAGGCCGGGCGTTGCAATTCGGTCGATGCTCAGTGCTGCGGCGCGGGCCGCCCGGTCGGCGAGTCACCCTCACGCCGCTCGCGGGGCTTCGGCTCATTGCCCGCGGAGTCGCGGTCTTCCCAATCCGCCGGCGGGCGGGGCTCGCGACCTTCCATGATGTCCTTGATCTGACCCTCGTCGATGGTCTCGAACTTGATGAGCGCGTCGGCCATCTTGTGCAGTTTGTCGAGTTCACGAGTCAGGATGTCACGGGCACGCGCATAGTTGTCATCGATGAGACGACGCACTTCGTCATCGATCGCATCGCGCGTCTTGTCACCGACCTGCTTGTGCTGGGTGACCTGGCGCCCAAGGAACACCTCGCCGTCATCCTCCGCATAGGTCAGCGTGCCCAGCCGATCGGACAAACCCCATTTGGTGACCATGTTACGGGCGATCTCGGTGGCCCGCTCGATGTCGTTGGAGGCGCCGGTGGTCACGCACTCCGGACCAAACACCATTTCCTCGGCGACTCGACCGCCGAACAGTGTGGCGATGCGGCTCTCGAGCCGCCGCTTGCTGGTGCTGTAGCGGTCCTGCTCCGGCAGGAACATGGTGACGCCGAGAGCACGACCCCGCGGAATGATGGTCACCTTGTAGACGGGGTCGTGGTCGGGCACCGCGAGACCCACGATGGCATGCCCCGCTTCGTGATAGGCCGTGAGCTTCTTTTCCTGATCGTCCATGACCATGGACTTGCGCTCGGCGCCCATCATGATTTTGTCTTTGGCGCGTTCGAACTCGTCCATGGTGACCGTGCGCTTGTTGGCGCGGGCGGCGAACAATGCCGCCTCGTTCACGAGATTGGCGAGATCGGCGCCGGAGAATCCCGGGGTGCCGCGGGCAATGATGGCCGGCTTGACGTCCTCGGCAAGCGGAAGCTTGCGCATGTGGACCTTGAGGATCTGCTCGCGCCCGCGCACATCGGGCAGCGGCACCACCACCTGACGGTCGAAGCGGCCGGGACGCAGCAGCGCCGGGTCGAGCACGTCCGGACGGTTGGTGGCCGCGATGACGATCACGCCCTCGTTGCCCTCGAAGCCATCCATCTCGACCAGTAACTGGTTGAGGGTCTGCTCTCGCTCGTCATGTCCACCGCCGAGACCCGCCCCACGATGACGGCCGACGGCATCGATCTCGTCGATGAAGATGATGCAAGGCGCGTGCTTCTTGGCCTGATCGAACATGTCGCGCACACGCGAGGCACCGACACCGACGAACATCTCGACGAAGTCGGAGCCGGAAATGGTGAAGAACGGCACCTTGGCCTCGCCTGCGATGGCTTTGGCCAGCAGGGTCTTGCCGGTACCGGGGGAGCCGACCATCAAGACGCCGCGGGGGATTTTGCCGCCGAGCTTCTGGAACTTGCCCGGGTCTTTGAGGAAATCGACGATCTCGCTGACTTCTTCCTTGGCTTCGTCCACGCCCGCCACATCGGCGAATGTCACTGTCACCTGATCTTCGTTCAGCAGGCGCGCCCGGCTCTTGCCGAATGACATTGCGCCGCGCCCGCCTGCGCCACCCTGCATCTGGCGCATGAAGTACACCCAGACCCCGATCAGCAGCAGAATGGGGAAGGACGAGATGAACAACTGCATGAGGAACGACTGGCGTTCCGGCGCAGCCGCGCTGAAGGTCACACCATTTTGCTGCAGTGTGCCGATCAGGGCAGAGTTATCGGTCTCAGGGTTGTAGACGGTGAAACGCTCACCGGTCGAGCGCACGCCCGACAGCTTGTCCCCGCTGAAGGTGACCTGCGCTACCGTGCCGTCCTTGACGTGGGCGAGGAACGCCGAATACGGCATCTCCTCCGTCGCCGGCGCCCGCTGGCTGAAGTTGCTGACCACCGTCGCGAGGACGATGGCGATGATGATCCAAACTATGACGTTCTTGGCCAAGTCGTTCAATTCCTGGACCTCTAAAGGGTCGACTCAAACGGCGGACCGGATAGCGGTGTCCACCAATCCCGACACTACACCAATCGAAAACCGCGTGCCAGAACGTATACCTCCGCACTGCGGGCCCGGGACGCTTTCGGCTTGCGCAACTTCACGGTTTCAAACTGTCCCCGCAGCTGCGCGATGAACGGCTGGAAGCTGCGACCCTGAAACACCTTGGCCAGAAAGTCGCCACCGGGACGCAGGGTCCGACCCGCGAAATCCAGCGCCAGTTCCACCAGATTCATCGACCGGTCATGGTCCACGTCGGCAATTCCCATCATGTTGGGGGCCATGTCCGACATTACAAGGTCGACCCGAGTATCGCCGAGCCGGGCCAGTAGCTCCTGCAAAACCACTTCATCATTGAAGTCGCCCTGCAGAAACTCCACCCCGGGCACCGCAGGCATCTCGAGGAGGTCCAGAGCAATGACCCGCCCGCGACCCGCCAACGTCCGAGCCGCGAACTGGCTCCAACCCCCGGGGGCAGCACCCAAATCCACCACGGTCATGCCCGGTCGCAGCAGGTGGTCACTGCGCTGTATCTCCTCCAACTTGAACGCCGCCCGTGAGCGCCAGCCCTCATCATGGGCCCGCTTTACGTACGGGTCGGCGGCATGCTCGGCCAGCCAGCGGGAGGAACTTTTGGAGCGTTTGGTCATGCGATAGCCATGGGCCGGGACGGATCTCAGTGTAAGCCTTGGCGGCAGGCCCTAGAATGGCGGTCCGAATCCCCATCACAAGCACCCCGATGCCTCTCTCTGACGCCCAGCGCAAATATCTCCGCCGCCTCGGTCACGACCTCAACCCGGTCGTGCTGATCGGCCAGAACGGTCTCAGCGACAATCTGGTCAACGAACTGCAGAGGGCGCTCGACGACCACGAACTGGTCAAAGTGAAGGCCCGGGTCGGCGATCGCGAGTTACGCGATGAGATCATGGACGCACTGGCAAGCCGCACGGCAGCCGAGATCGCGCAGCGCATCGGGCACATGGCCCTCTATTACCGCCGCAATCCCAAGCTGGCCGGGATCGTGTTACCCGACTGAGGGGCCGCCTCGGCTCAGACGTAACGCACCGCAACGATTTCAAACGAGCGGGCGCCGCCCGGCACTGTGACATCGACGACGTCACCCTCGAGTTTACCCACCAATGCGCGGGCGATCGGGGACGTGATCGAAATCAGCCCCATGCGGATGTCGGCTTCCAACTCGCCCACGATCTGGTACACGACGGTCGTCCCACCGTCCTGATCCTCCAGATCGACCGTCGCGCCGAATACGATGCGGTCCGTCTTCGGCAGATTGCTGACGTCGATGATCTCGCAGTGCGAGAGCTCGTGCTCCAGCTCATTGATGCGCCCTTCCGCAAACGCCTGCTGCTCACGAGCCGCGTGGTACTCCGCGTTCTCGCTGAGATCACCATGCGCGCGGGCTTCCGCGATCGCCTGAATGATGCGCGGTCGCTCCTCGGTCTTGAGCCGGCGCAGCTCTGCCCTCAGACGTTCAACTCCCTTTGAAGTCATTGGCTTACGCTTCATGTGCGAAGTTCCTTATGAAGATCCTGCAGGCGATTCACTTCCACCTCCTGAAGGTGATCGATGGCGTCGCAGGTCGCCAGCGCCGCCGGCAGCGTAGTGTAGTACGTGACCCGCCGCGCCACCGCTTCACGCCGTATGGAGTTGGATTCGCGGACGGCCTGCTTGCCCTCGGTGGTGTTCACGATCAGGGTGATTTCATCGTTTTTGATCATGTCGACGATGTGCGGCCGACCCTCGCGGACCTTGAAGGCCCGCCGACAGGAGATGCCGGCCTGCTCCAACACATCCGCCGTGCCCTGCGTTGCAATGATGTCGAAACCCCGCTGTACGAGCCGACGCGCCAGATCGATGGCGCCCGGCTTGTCTCGATCGCGCACACTGATGAGGCAGGCGCCGCTGGTCGGCAGCACCACCCCAGAACCGGTCTGCGCCTTGGCGTAGGCCTCGCCGAAACTGCGCCCGGTGCCCATCACCTCGCCCGTCGACTTCATCTCCGGACCCAGTATCGGGTCGGCGTCCGGGAACTTGGCGAACGGGAACACGGCTTCCTTGACCGAGAAATACTCGGGGATACGTTCTTTGATCAGCCCAATGGACGCCAGCGTCTTGCCCGCCATCACCAGCGCACCGACCTTGGCCATGGCCACGCCGGTGGCTTTGGACACGAACGGCGCGGTGCGCGAAGCGCGCGGATTGACCTCCAGCACGTAGACGATACCGCTCTGGATGGCGAACTGGACGTTCATCAGACCCACCACGTTCAATGCCAGAGCCATGCGCCGCGTCTGGTCGCGGATCTGATCCTGCAACTGCGGGCTCAGGCTGTACGGCGGCAGTGAGCAGCCGGAATCCCCGGAATGCACGCCCGCTTGTTCGATGTGCTCCATGATGCCGCCGATGTAGACATCGGTGCCATCGCAGATCGCGTCGACGTCGACCTCGATGGCAAGGTCGAGGAAGCGGTCGAGCAGTACGGGGCTGTCGTTGGAAACCTGCACGGCGGTGTTCATGTAGTTGCGCAGGTCATCCTCGCTGAACACCACCTCCATGGCCCGTCCACCCAGCACATACGACGGTCGCACCACGAGCGGATAGCCCACGCGCGCCGCCAGCGTGACCGCTTCGTCTTCAGTCCGCGCCGTGCAATTGGGTGGCTGCTTGAGTTGCAGCGCATCGACCAGCTGCTGGAATCGTTCGCGATCCTCAGCGATGTCGATCGACTCCGGACTGGTACCGATGATCGGCACACCGGCCGCTCCCAGCGCCTTGGCCAGTTTCAGCGGCGTTTGCCCGCCGTATTGGACGATCACGCCGTAGGGCTTCTCGACGTGCATGATCTCCATGACGTCCTCGAAGGTCAGCGGCTCGAAGTACAGACGATCGGAAGTGTCGTAGTCGGTCGACACCGTCTCCGGGTTGCAATTGACCATGATGGTCTCGAAGCCATCATCGCGCAGCGCCAGCGCCGCGTGCACACAGCAGTAGTCGAACTCGATGCCCTGCCCGATGCGATTGGGGCCACCCCCCAGGATGACGACCTTGCGTCGATCGCTCGGCTGCGCCTCACACTCCTCCTCGTAGGTGGAGTAGAGGTAGGCGGTGGCCGTCGCAAACTCAGCTGCGCAGGTATCGACGCGCTTGAACACGGGCCGCACACCGAGACTGTGCCGGCGCTCGCGTATCACTTGCTCACTGGTACCGATCAAGCGTCCCAGACGGCTGTCGGCAAAGCCCTTGCGCTTGAGCACCCGCAGCCGCTCGGCATTGAGCGCTTTGAGACCACCCTTGGCAACCTGCTGTTCCTCGGCGATCAGGTCCTGTATTTGCGTCAGGAACCACGGGTCGATGTGCGAGTTACGGTAGATATCGGCGAAATCCACCCCGGCGCGGAAGGCATCCGCAACGTAACGCAGGCGATGCGGTCCCGGCATCCGCAATTCTTCGAGCAGCGCATGAAGCGCCTCGTCACTGCTGACCGGTCCGTCCAGAACCGGCACCAGACCGTCGATACCGATCTCCAGCCCGCGCAGCGCCTTCTGCATCGACTCCTGGAAGGTACGACCCATGGCCATTACCTCGCCCACGGATTTCATCTGCGTCGTCAGGCGCTGGTTGGCACCCGGAAACTTCTCGAATGTGAAGCGCGGGATCTTGGTGACCACGTAGTCGATGGTCGGTTCGAACGAGGCTGGCGTAGCCCCGCCTGTGATCTCATTGCGCAGTTCATCCAGCGTATAGCCGACCGCCAATTTGGCCGCCACCTTGGCAATCGGGAAACCGGTTGCTTTGGAGGCCAGCGCGGAGGAGCGTGAGACGCGCGGATTCATCTCGATGACGAGCATGCGTCCATCGACCGGATTGATGGCGAACTGGACGTTCGAGCCACCGCACTCCACGCCAATCTTGCGCAACACGGCGATCGACGCATCGCGCATCAACTGGTACTCACGATCGGTCAGGGTCTGTGCCGGAGCCACGGTGATCGAATCGCCCGTGTGCACACCCATCGGGTCGAGGTTTTCGATCGAGCAGATGATGATGCAGTTGTCGTTGCGGTCGCGCACGACCTCCATCTCGAATTCTTTCCAGCCGATGACTGATTCTTCGAGCAACACCTCGCTGGTGGGCGACGCATCGAGGCCGCGGGTAACGATCTGCTCGAATTCCTCGCGGTTGTAGGCGATACCGCCCCCGGTTCCCCCCATGGTGAAGGAGGGTCGGATGACACATGGGAAGCCGATGTCGGTCTGGATGACGAAGGCCTCTTCCATGCTGTGCGCCACACGCGAGCGGGGACTCTCGAGCCCGATGTCGCGCATGGCGTTGCGAAACAACTCGCGGTCCTCGGCCATGTCGATGGCTTCACGCGACGCCGCGATCAGTTCCACGCCGTGTTTCTCGAGCACGCCCTCGCGTACCAGATCGAGCGCGCAATTGAGCGCAGTCTGACCACCCATCGTCGGCAGCAGCGCGTCCGGCCGCTCTTTCTCGATGATTCGCGCCACGGTGCGCCAGTTGATCGGCTCGATGTAGACCGCGTCCGCCATGTCCGGATCGGTCATGATCGTTGCCGGATTGGAGTTGACGAGGATGACCCGATAGCCCTCCTCGCGCAGTGCCTTGCAGGCCTGGGCCCCGGAGTAATCGAACTCGCAGGCTTGACCGATGACGATCGGACCGGCGCCGATGATGAGAATGCTCTGCAGGTCGGTGCGTTTTGGCATCTTCTGGTTGCTCCCCGCTCAGCCGGCCTGCGGCGCCGATAGCGGTACGCGGCGCAGCATGAGTTCAACGAACCGCGAGAACAGTGGAGCAAGGTCACGCGGGCCGGGACTGGCCTCGGGGTGTCCCTGAAAGCTGAATGCGGGGCGGTCGGTGCAGGCGATGCCCTGCAGCGAACCATCAAACAAAGAACGGTGCGTCGCGCGGACGGTGTCGGGCAAGGTGGCCTCGTCGACCGCAAAACCGTGATTCTGGCTCGAGATGAAAACGCGTCCCGAATCCAGGTCGATGACCGGATGGTTGGCGCCATGATGGCCGAACTTCATTTTCACCGTGCGTGCGCCGACGGCCAGCCCGAGCAATTGGTGGCCGAGACAGATACCGAACAGCGGCAATTCGAGCTCGAGAAATCGTTGAATCGCCTCGATTGCGTAGGTGCAGGGCTCCGGATCCCCGGGTCCGTTCGACAGAAATACGCCATCGGGCCGCAACGCAAGCACCTCGTGCGCCGGCGTCTGGGCAGGCACCACCGTCATCCGGCAGCCGTGATCTGCCAGCAGGCGCAGGATGTTGCGCTTGATACCGAAATCGTAGGCCACCACGTGCAGACGTTGGCCCGCACGACGGCGATTGCTGTGCTCGAGCGCCCAGTTGGTACCCTCGTTCCACTGGTAACTGCGCGGCGTGCTGACCACCTGAGCGAGATCCATCCCCTTGAGACCGGGAAAGCGCCGTGCCGCCTCGATCGCCAGATCGGGGCGTTGTGCGGCCTCGCCGCTTGCGATGCAACCGGCCTGGGCCCCCTTCTCGCGCAGGATACGGGTGAGCTTGCGGGTATCGATGTCCGCGATCGCGACGATGTTTGAACGGGTCAGGAACTCCGAGAGCGACTCGGTTGCACGCCAGTTCGAGTGCATCAGCGGCAGATCACGGATCACGAGCCCGGCGGTGTGGACGGCGGACGACTCGAGGTCATCCGGGTTGGTGCCGGTGTTACCGATGTGCGGATAGGTCAGCGTGACAATCTGGCGGCTATAGGACGGGTCGGTGAGGATTTCCTGATAGCCGGTCATCGCAGTGTTGAACACCACTTCGCCGCTCGAGGTGCCCGCTGCACCAATGGCGACGCCGCGAAACACCGTGCCGTCCTCCAGTGCCAGAACAGCGTGTTTCGTCACGTTTAACCCTCCAGTGCCGTCCATTGCCTGCGTGCGAGCCAGTCGCAGGCCAAAACACGCGTGCGAGTTCGGCCGGGGTTGAGCGGGTGCTCGACTCCGGTCTGATTTTGTCTCACGGGCTAAGTAAGAAATGATACGCGAGCGCGCGGCGCGATGCTACGTAATCTGCAAGGCCCCACGGGGATAGGAGAATCGCGCCGTCCATACTGCGGGCCGGTCATTAGACAACGGCATTGGCCACCCGGTCGGCGCTCGCCCCGGATGTTCAGCTACAGCCCGAGTACATCCAGCATCGAATAGATTCCCGGCGGACGACCCACCACCCAACGCGCGGCGACCAGCGCGCCGCGCGCGAAACCCGAGCGGTCCTGAGCATGGTGCGCGAGTTCGACCTGCTCGCCCGGCCCGGCGAACACCAACCGGTGATCACCGACGACATCGCCGCCGCGCATGACACTGAAACCGATCTGGCCACGCGGGCGCACACCGGTGTGCCCGTGACGGGCGGGAGCGGCCACGGCCTCCAGATCGACCCCGCGGCCGCGGGCCGCGGCCCGGGCCAGTCCCAGCGCCGTCCCGCTCGGTGCATCGACCTTGTTACGGTGGTGCGCTTCGAAGATCTCGATGTCGTACTGGTCATTCAGCGCACGCGCCGCCAACTCGGCGAGGCGAAGCAGCAGATTGACCCCGAGACTCATGTTCGGAGCGATCACCATCGGTATGCGGTGTGCGGCCTGCTCCAGCATCGCCTGCTGGGCGGAGTCATGGCCGGTGGTGCCAATCACCATCGCACAGCCCCGCTCCATGCAGACCCCCGCATGAAGCACAGAGGCCTCGGGCAGCGTGAAGTCGATGGCGACCTGTGCGTTGGCGAGGGCCTGATCGATCTGCGCTGTGATCGGGATGCCAGCCATGGCGGCACCCGCGCAGGCGCCCGCATCCTGCCCGAGCGAACGATCCCCTGCCGCAGCCAACGCGCCACTCAGGGTGAGGTCTTCAGCCGCGAGCAGCAGCGGCACGATCTCGCGACCCATACGGCCGGAGGCTCCGAGCATCGCCACGTGCAGCGCCGCATGCGTCATGGCAGTTCAGTCACCCAGGTTGGTGAAAAAGCGTTTCACCCCGTCGAGCCAGGATTCCTCGCGGGGATGATGATGACGTCCGTCGCTCTGCAGCGACTCGTCGAACCGCTCGAGCATTTCTTTCTGCTCGCGCGTCAAATTGACCGGCGTTTCGATGACGACCCGGCAGAACAAGTCGCCGGTGGCTCCGCCTCGCACCGGCTTGACGCCCTTCTCGCGCAGGCGAAACACCCGACCTGACTGAGTCTCAGCCGGAATCTTGATCGCGATGTCACCACCCAGAGTGGGCACTGCCACCGATCCGCCGAGAGTTGCGGTCTTGAAGCTGATCGGCACCTCGCAGGACAGGTGGCTCCCCTCCCGTTCGAAGATGGCGTGCTTGCGGACATTGATCTCGACATAAAGATCGCCGGCCGGACCGCCATTGCGACCCGCCTCACCTTCCGCACCGAGCCGGATACGGTCGCCGGTATCGACACCAGCCGGTACCTGCACGGCAAGGGTCTTCTGACGACGCACCCGGCCCTGACCACGGCACTTGCCGCAGGGGTCACTGATCATCTGACCACGACCGTTGCAGCGTGGGCAGGTCTGCTGGACGGTGAAAAAACCCTGCTGCATCCGCACTTGCCCGGCGCCCTGACAGGTGCTGCAGTTCTCCGTCTTGGAGCCGGGCATGCCACCCGAGCCCTTGCAGTCGTCACACTCGCCGAGCGTGTTGAACTCGATCTGCACGGAATCGCCGAAGACGGCCTGTTCGAGATCGAGTTCGAGTTCATAGCGCAGATCTGCGCCGCGAAACACCTGCGAGCGGCCGCGTCGCCCTGCACCAAAAATATCGCCAAACACGTCGCCGAAGATGTCGCCAAACGCGTCGCGCGGGTCCATGCCCGGGCCGCCCGGACCGCCCCGACTCGAGGGGTCGACACCGGCATGACCATACTGGTCGTAGGCCGCCCTTTTCTGAGCATCCGTGAGGACCTCGTAGGCCTCCTTGGCTTCCTTGAATTTCTCCTCGGCTTCCTTGTCGTCCGGATTGCGATCGGGATGGAATTTCATCGCCAGCCGGCGATACGACTTCTTGATCTCGGCCTCGGACGCCGTTCGCGCGACGTCGAGCACCTGATAGTAATCACGCTTTGCCATGCAGCCCCAACCCGTTTCGCAATGGACGAACGCCGCGGGCAACCCTGCCCGCGGCGTCCTCTTTCACCATCATAGCGGCTCGCCTCGTCGCGTGCCGCAGGACCGTCGGCTCAGTTGGCGCCGCCCTTGTCCTTGTTGTTGACTTCCTCGAACTCTGCATCGAGCACGTCATCCTGGCCGCCGGCCGGACCAGCCCCCGCACCCGCTGCACCGCCCTGCGCCTCGCCCTGCTGGGCGGCATAGGCCTGCTGAGCGATCGACGCGGACGCCTGCGCCAGCGCTTCGGCCTTCTTCTCGATGATGTCCTTGTCATCGCCCTTGAGGACGCCGCGCAGATCCGAGATGGCCGATTCCGTCTTGGCACGATCCTCGGCGGAAACCTTCTCGCCGAGATCCTTGAGGGACTTCTCGGTGGCGTGCAGGAGCGCATCGGCGCGGTTGCGGGTTTCGGCCAGCTCACGGAACTTGCGGTCTTCCTCGGCATGCGCCTCGGCATCGGCCACCATCCGCTTGATCTCCTCGTCGGTGAGACCGCTCGAGGCCTTGATGACGATCTTCTGCTCCTTGCCGGTCGCCTTGTCCTTGGCCGACACGTTGAGGATGCCGTTGGCGTCGATGTCGAAAGTGACCTCGACCTGCGGCATGCCGCGGGGCGCCGGCGGGATGTCGGAGAGGTCGAAGCGGCCCAGCGACTTGTTGTCGGTTGCACGGTCGCGCTCGCCCTGCAGCACATGGATGGTCACGGCGGTCTGGTTGTCATCGGCCGTCGAGAACACCTGCGTCGCCTTGGTCGGAATCGTGGTGTTCTTTTCGATCAGCTTGGTCATGACGCTGCCGAGCGTCTCGATGCCGAGCGACAGCGGGGTGACGTCGAGCAGCAGCACGTCCTTGACCTCACCGGTGAGCACGCCCGCCTGCACGGCGGCACCCACGGCCACGGCCTCGTCCGGATTGACGTCCTTGCGCGGTTCCTTGCCAAAGAAATCCTTCACGTGCTTCTGGACCAGCGGCATGCGGGTCTGACCACCCACCAGAATGACCTCGGCCACATCGTTGATCGACAAGCCGGCATCCTTGAGCGCAACGCGACACGGCTCGATGGTCTTCTGCACCAGATCCTCGACCAGCGACTCCAGCTTGGCACGGGTGAGCTTCATGGCCAGATGCTTGGGACCGGAGGCGTCGGCCGTGATGTACGGCAGATTCACCTCGGTCTGCTGACTCGAGGACAGTTCGATCTTGGTCTTCTCGGCTGCTTCCTTGAGACGCTGCATGGCGAGCGGATCGCGCCGCACGTCCACGCCACTCTCCTTCTGGAACTCTGCCGCCAGATAATCGATGACGCGCTTGTCGAAGTCCTCACCACCGAGGAAGGTGTCCCCATTGGTGGCCAGCACTTCGAACTGACGCTCGCCGTCGACATCCGCCAGTTCGATGATGGAAACGTCGAAGGTGCCGCCACCCAGGTCGTAAACGGCGATCTTGCGGTCGCCGCCCGCCTTGTCGAGACCGTACGCGAGGGCCGCAGCGGTCGGTTCGTTGATGATGCGCTTGACGGTCAGGCCCGCGATGCGGCCGGCATCTTTGGTTGCCTGACGCTGCGAGTCGTTGAAGTACGCGGGTACGGTGATGACCGCCTCACTGACGGTCTCGCCGAGGAAATCCTCCGCGGTCTTCTTCATTTTCATGAGGACGCGCGCGGAGATCTCCGGCGGCGCCATCTTCTTGCCGTGCACTTCCACCCAAGCATCGCCGTTGTCGGCTTTTACGATGTGGTAGGGAACCATGCCGACGTCCTTCTGGACCACGCTGTCCTCGTAGCGACGGCCGATCAGCCGCTTGATCGCGTACAGCGTGTTCTGCGGATTGGTAACCGCCTGACGCTTGGCCGACTGGCCGACGAGGACCTCATCGTCCTTGGTGAAGGCGACGATCGAGGGTGTGGTGCGATCCCCTTCGCTATTCTCGATCACGCGCGGCTTACCGCCATCCATGATCGCGACGCAGGAATTGGTCGTACCGAGGTCAATACCGATAACTTTTCCCATGGACTTTCGTGCTCCCGTATCTCGGGTGATTACTGATGACTGTTAGGTGGGGCTGAGGGCGCCGGATTCAAGTCAGGACGCGGCATCCGGAGCCCGGGCAATGACCACCCGCGCGGGACGCAGCAGCCGCCCGTTCAGGGCGTAGCCTTTCTGGACTACGGCGATCACCGAACCGGGCGAGTGCTCAGCGGTCGGCTGGGTGACCATGGCCTCATGGAATTCCGGGTTGAAGGGCTGGCCGATCGGATCGATGAGATTGATGCCTGCCTTGTCGAAAGCCTTGCCGAGCAGGCGCAGGGTGGCCTCGGTCCCCTCGAGCAGGCGCGCAGCGTCGGTACCCGCGCCGGCCGCAATGCCTAGCTCGAGGCTGTCGCGGACCTCGAGCAAGTCGGCCGCGAAGCGCTCGACGGCAAAGCGGTGGGCCGACTCGACATCGCGCTGTGCCCGCTTGCGGACGTTTTCGGTCTCGGCGACCGAGCGCAAATACGTCTCCCAGTTCTCCTGAGCCTTACCCTGCGCCGCCGAAAGTTCGGCATTCAATCGAAGAATTTCCGAATTTAAATCAGTGCTTTGCAAATCATTTTGTAGGTCGGAATTAACGTGATCAGCGGGGTTGGCTGGATTCGGATTTGACATGGATACCTGCTCAGTCGGGCTGCTCGAGCCGATTCGAAATTGAACACGACAGGGGACCTGCGCCCCGAGCACGGGATCGATGGTCCCGCGCACGGGCCTCTCAGTTGGGGCTCAGCGACGCGAATTCAAGGCCGACCCGAGCATTCGGGCCGAAATGTCCACGATCGGGATGACGCGATCATAGGCCATTCGGGTGGGACCGATGACCCCCAGCACCCCCACCGTCTCATTGTCGATGGTATATGGCGCGGTCACCAGACTGCAGTCGTCCAGAATCTGATAGCCGGACTCCTGACCGATGAAGATCTGCACCCCCTCGGCCCGCAGCGACTGGTCGAGCAGATGCAGGATGTCGCGCTTGGCGGTGAAGGCCTCGAACAGCCGCCGCAACTTGTCGACGTTTGACAGTTCGGCAAATTCCATCAGATTGGTCTCGCCGGCGATCACATACTCCGGCTGCTCGGGCTGGGCTGGCCCGCCCACCACCTGCTGGGCCGCTCGGATGGCATCGAGCATCAACTGGTTCAGCGAAGCCCCGGTCTGCGCGAGTTCGGCGACGATGTCGGCGCGTACCTGCGAGAGCTCGCGACCGGCGAACTGCTGATTGAGGAAGTTGGCGGCGCGGCGCAGCTCTTCGGCGGAGTAACTGCGCTCCAATTGCACGATGCGGTTCTGCACGTCACGGCCATTGACGACCATGACCACCAGCACGCGGTTCTCCGACAGCTGCAGGAACTCGATCTGGCTGAGCGACTGATGCGGCTGACGCGGGATGGTGACCACGCCGGCGAGCTGGGTAAACGACGACAGCAACTGCGAGGCGATGGCGACCATGGCCTTGGGATCGCGGCTGTCCTCATCCTGCAGACGGCGCTGCAATTCGACGGCCACGTGGTCGACCGCAGACTGCTCGCGCCGGCGCAGCAGGGTGTCCACAAAAAAACGGTAGCCCTTGTCAGTGGGCACCCGCCCCGCCGACGTGTGCGGCGAGGTCACGAACCCATACTCCTCCAAATCGGCCATCACGTTACGGACCGTGGCCGAACTGAGATTGAGGCCCGAGTCACGCGACAGCAGCCGCGAGCCGACCGGCTGACCCTCGCGAATGTAACTCTCGACCAGCACACGCAGCAGATGCTGGGCGCGATCGTTCAACAAGTCGTCCGGGTGATCGTTGCTCACGACGTCAAGCTATCGTGGCGCTTTCACGCAAGTCAAGGTAAGCAATCGGAAATATTTGCCACAGGAATCAGGCTGGCCCGGGCTACGGGCCGCATGCTACAACGACCGCCAGCAATGACCCACGACAGCCACATTACCCGCCCGGAGGCGCCGATCGCCCTCACCGGCCGCGCCACCGACCCGCGCGTCGGGGATGCCATGCGCGCGCTCGCAGCCCACCTGGGGGCACGGGGACTGGCGGTTCGGGGCAGCGCTTCACAGGCGGCCGAGTGGGCGGGACTGGACGTCGAACTGGTGCCGGACGCCGATATCGCGCAGGGCGCCCGCTTTGTCGTTGCCGTGGGGGGCGACGGCACCATGCTACTGGCTGCTCGGCTTGCGGCCATCGCCGGAGTCCCGTTGCTCGGCATCAATCGTGGACGCGTCGGCTTTCTCGCGGACGTGGGTCCCGAGCGCATGCTCGAGAGTGTCGATGATGCCATTGGCGGGCGCTGCGAGATCGAACGGCGAATGCTGCTCAACGCCACCTTGACCAATCCGTCGCAACCGCGCAGCGCTCAGGCACTCAACGACGTCGTCCTCGCGAGGCGCGAGACCGGCCGCATGGTCGATGTCCGTACCTGGGTCGACGGCACCTACGTCAATACTCACAGCGGCGACGGGTTCATTATTTCCACTTCTACTGGCTCGACGGCGTATGCACTGTCCTGCAACGGCCCGATCATGCACCCCGGACTCGATGCACTGCTGTTGGTGCCCATTTGTCCGCACACCCTGTCGGATCGGCCCATCGTGGTCAGCGGCAGCGCGAGAATAGAGTTGGAAGTCATTGACCGGGACGACGCCCGCGTGCAGGTGGTCTGTGATGGCAATGTGATGGGCGATCTGCAGCCCGGCACGCGGCTGCGCGTCGAGCGGGCCCCGTGCGCCGTAACGCTGCTCCATCCGCCCGGCCACGATTACTTCCGCACCTTGCGCTCGAAACTGCATTGGGGTCGTGGCCCACGCAACGGCCAACCCACCGAGGATTGACCCCCGCCGTGCTGACGCATCTGCAGATCCGCGACTTTGCCATCGTCGAGGCGGTAGAACTCGAATTCGAGCCCGGCTTCACGGTGCTCACCGGCGAGACGGGCGCGGGTAAGTCGATCCTGATCGACGCGTTGTTGCTCGCCGTCGGCGGGCGTGCCGACAGTGGCGCCGTTCGGCATGGCGCCGACCGCGCCGAGGTCAGCGCGAGTTTCGCCATCGACGGCAATCCGGCGGCGATGGCTTGGCTCGCCGAACAATCCATCGCCCACGAGGGCGAATGCATTCTGCGCCGCGTCATAGGCAGTGACGGACGCGGCCGAGCCTATGTCAACGGGCAAACCATGCCGCTCCAGTCGATGCGCGCGCTCGGCGAACTGCTGGTCGACATCCACGGTCAACTCGAGTTCCAGTCGTTGTCCCGGCGCAGTTATCAGCGCGCGACACTCGATGGCAGCGGCGGCCACACGCCGCTGCTCGAGACCGTGCGCAGCGCCTATCGGCAATGGCGGGCACTGCGTGAGGAGCGCGGCGAATTCGAGCAACGTGCGCGTGACCGCGACCAGCGACTCGAATTGCTGCGGCACTATGTCAGTGAACTCGACTCGCTCGCCGCGGCACCGGGGGAAGCCGAGGCACTGACCGAGGAACGCAAACGCATGGCGAGTCTCGGTCGCCTGGCGGAGGGCACCGGTCAACTCGAACAACTATTGACGGGCGACGGCGGCGGGATCCTGGCCGCGCTCGCGCGCGGTCAGACGGTCGCACGCCAACTGGTCGCGGTGGATGCCGCTCTCCATGAAACCGAGCGCCTGCTGGAGGAAGCCGCCATTGCCTGTCGAGAGGCGGCTGCCGGAGTGCGGCGCTACAGCGACGGTCTGGAGGCCGACCCGCAACGTCAGGAATGGGTCGAGGCGAGGCTGGCGGCCCTCGAGACCGCCGCTCGCAAACACCGGGTCGAACCGCGCGAACTGTCCACCCTGCGCGAGAGCCTGAGCGCCGAACTGGCGGAACTCGAGTCGGCGGCACTCAGTCTCGGCGAACTCGACCGTCGCCTCGCCGCCGCCGATGCACGCTACCGCGAATCAGCCGCGCAACTGACCAGCGCACGCCAAGCCGCCGGCACGATACTTGACCAGAAAGTGACCGATCTGATGCAGGGACTCGGTATGCGTGGCGGCTTATTCCAGACCCGCATCGAGGCGCGCGATCCCGTCGACCACAATGAGAGCGGCAATGATGAGATCGAATTTCTCGTCAGCGCCAACCCGGGGCAGCCACCACGACCGCTCGCCAAGGTGGCGTCAGGCGGGGAACTCTCGCGCATCAGTCTCTCCCTGCAGGTCGCCGCAGTAGACGCCGCCCACCTGCCCTGCCTCGTCTTTGACGAGGTCGATGCTGGCGTCGGTGGCGCCGTAGCTGAGATGGTGGGACGCCAATTGCGCGCCCTGTCTGCCGCGGGCCAGGTGCTATGCGTCACCCACCTGCCGCAAGTTGCAGCACAGTCACAGCATCAAATGCGCGTGGCCAAGTCGGTGGTTGCGGGTACCACCCGCACGCGGATCGAGCCGCTCGATGAGGCCGCCCGAATCGAGGAGATCGCGCGCATGCTGGGCGGGACCCACATCACCGACACCACCCGCGAGCACGCCCGCGAGTTGCTGGCCGCTGCCCAGAAACCCGCTCGCCGCGGCAGCGTACGCTCGCTCAAACCGGCAACGGACGGTGCGGGCAATCGGCGCGCACGCACCGACCGTGGAGGGTGAGGGAGTGGTCGGCAATCTCAAAGCCCAGTCGGGTCGCCACCGCGCGCTGGCGCTCCTCGATGCTCTCGTCTGAAAATTCCTCGACCCGCCCGCAATCGATGCAGACGATGTGATCGTGGTGTTCGCCCTGATTGAGCTCGAACACCGCAACTCCACCCTCGAAGTGATGGCGGGTCACGATGCCCGCCGACTCGAACTGCGTCAGCACCCGGTAGACCGTCGCCAGACCGAGCCGCTCATTGAGATCGAGTAACCGGCGGTAGACATCCTCGGCACTCATGTGCCGATCCGGCGCGCTCGCCAGAATCTCGAGGATCTTCACCCGGGGCTGAGTGTTCTTGAGACCTGCCCGGCGCAGTTTGGAAGGCTCCAACGCATTCTTATCCATGCAGATTGACCCGCCACGGCATGAGGTTGCTGTATGATTTCGCCGCATTATCACCGGCTGGCGTCGGCAACTCCACACAGATGAAGCGCAAAAGCATTCCGGCACCCCCCCTCCCCGCGATCCTGGCCTGTCTGGCGGTGGCGGCCCTGGTCCTTGGCAGCACCGCCTGCGTCTATCGACCCAATATCCAGCAGGGGAACCTGCTCGAGGTCAAGGACGTCGATCAGGTCACCGTTGGCATGACCCGCAGTCAGGTCCGTTATGTGCTCGGCACGCCCATGGTCTCCGATCCCTTTTCCCCGGATCGCTGGGATTACATCTACACACTCAAGCGCGGCCGTGAACGTGGGCAGGACCGCTCGCACTTCGTGGTGCACTTCTCGGGCGACACGGTGACGCGGGTCGAGAAGCTCGATTTGCCGGAACTGACCGATCAGCAGAAGAACGCCGGCAAGACCAAGAAAAAGCACTGGTGGCAGCGCAACAAGGACGTTGCCACTCGTGAGCCGCCGCCGGCGCCGTCGATCCGACAGGGTCAGGCGAGCGACCCACGACCGGGCGGCTCCCCCTGAGCGCACTCGGGCGGCGTGCGCGCCCGGGCAGTTGAGCTCTGCCTTTGCTTTATCGACGCATGGTCCGGCCTTGTGCGGCCAAGCGGCGCCGTCGGGTGCGCGGGTCGTTACTCAGGGCGCGATAGATCTCGAGGCGGTCTCCGGGCTGCAGGCAGCGATCCGCCGCTACGAATACGCCGAACACGCCCATCACCGCCGTCGCCGCCGATACTTCGGGGCATCGCACGAGGATACCGCTGGCCGCCAGCGCTTCCCCCGCCGTGATCCCTTCCCGCCAAGCCACAGCGGCCACATGCTGCCGCTCTGGCAACGCGTAGACGACTTCGATCATGGGTACGGCGGTCATCGTCGGTTCAGGGTGTCGCGGTGCCGTGTCGCTGCTTGGCGCGGGCAATGAAAGCATCGATCAGTTCGCCGCAGCTTTGCTCAAATGAGTGACTGAGCAGCAGCGCCAGCACCGGATTGGCAAACTCGAAGCGCATCTCCAGTTCCACCCGCGTGGCCGCAGCACCGACGGGATTGAAATTCCAGCGTCCCTCCAGCATCCGGAATGGTCCACGCACCAGCTGCAGCGTCATCCAGCGGGGTCGCTCGAACGTGTTGCGGGTGGTGAAGCGCTCGCGCACCCCGGCCCGCTGCATCTCGAGACTGGCCAGCAACTCCCGCTCGGACTGCTCATGAATCTGCGCACCGGCGACCCAGGGCAGAAACTCCGGATAGCGGCCGATGTCGGCCACGATGTCGAACATCTGCTCGGGAGTGAAGGCGACGAGCGCGGAGCGCCTTATTTCGCGTATTGCCATGGTTTCTCGGCCCAGATGCGGGCCAAGTGTATGCGGGACGGATAGAATGCGCGACCCACCTGCGAAACAGCCATGGCCACCGCAAAGAAGGACAAGCTCAGGGACGACGCACCGATCGCGCTCAACAAGCGTGCGCGATTCGAGTACTTCATCGAGGAGAACCTCGAGGCAGGACTTGCATTGCAGGGGTGGGAAGTCAAAAGCCTGCGCGCGGGCAAGGTACAGATCACCGAAGGCTACGTGATCGTCAAGAATGGCGAGGCGCTATTGATCGGCGCGCACATCTCGCCGCTGCGCACCGCCTCGACGCACATGGTGGCGGACCCCACCCGTACGCGCAAACTGCTGCTGCACCGCCGCGAACTGGATCGATTGATCGGCGCCGTCGAGCGCAAGGGGCACACCATCGTGCCACTGTCGCTGTATTGGAAGAATGGCAAAGCCAAACTCGAGATCGGGCTCGCCAAGGGCAAGCAGTCGCATGACAAGCGCGAGACATCCAAGGATCGCGATTGGCAGCGCGAGAAATCACGTTTGATGAAAGCGAGCCGACGCTGAGGCCTTGGCGGGCTGCCCGGCATGTTTGAGGGGCGCCCTTGCGACCCCGCCGAGCCCCTTCACTCGGCTGATCTTGCCAAGGACGACAACTGCACTCTGGCAGCTTCGTCCCGCCCAAGGCTGGACGGGTAGCCCAAGCTTGCGACGATTTTGTGGGTTATTCTCCAGCCGTCCCAAGCACAGCTCAGCCTTTTGCAGATATTACGAACCGGCCGAGCGTTGGCTTGAGACGGATCCGGCGTAGCGACACGAACCTAAGGGGGGCAGACTCATGAGCGTTCACAGCGGCAGTCGGCAGATTTTGATTCACGGTCTGATGCTGGTATTGGTCGGATTGCTATGGGGCCTTGTCGTGCCAAATACACCCTACCCAAGGCTCGGCTTGGGCGCGCATATCCAGTTCGAGACCAACGGCATGTTGTTCATCGTCCTCGCAACGCTACTGCTAGCACTGCCCCACCGGGTCGGCAGCACGTCGGTCTGGGTGATGCTGCTGGCGGCGTGGTTGACATGGGCCATGGCCCTGTCCGAGGTGGCCAACGCGTGGTGGGGAACCACACAGATGTTGCCGATCGCGGCGGCCCAGGCAGGCGCCAGCGGCGGCGCACCATGGCAAGAACTGATCGTCAAACTCACGCACGTCGCCGCAGGCCTCGGACTGATTGTCGCGTGGTCGTTGCTCGTAGTCGGCTTTGTGAAGCGCGCACCCGACAAAGGATGAGGCGTTGGGGATCCGCACCCGCGAGATTGCACTTGAAGTCGTCGTCGGATCGCGATTGGCAGCGCGAGAAATGACGTCTGATGAACGCGAGCCGGCGCTGAGGCCTGAGTGGCCTGCCCCGCGTTTTTGAGGGGTGCCCTTGCAATCTCGCCGCATACCCCTACACTAGGACTAACTGGGGGCGACCGGTTTCGACGTGGGTCGCGAAACTTCAGGTGCATGCCGAGGTGCAAGATTCCTCGTTAAACCGCTTGCAAACAACTAGTTGCCAACGACGACAACTACGCTCTGGCGGCTTAATCCCGCCTAACCCTCGACTGGCATGTGCTTGTGCATCCAGACCCGAGGGACGCGCTCACAAGCTCGCGGGTCCAGTGTGCTGAGGGCTGGCTCGCTAAAACGTTCCTGAGCTGGTCGTGCATCTTCCCTGCCGCTTGGGTAGTGACCGACGAGAATCAAAAAGACGGCTAAGCATGTAGGTCCTGAAATGTAGGGCTTGCGGACGCGGGTTCGATTCCCGCCGCCTCCACCAGCTCGGTATTCCGCGGACGTTCGTCAACGTTCGCGGACGTGCCAAAAACCCTGAAATTCAGCCCGATTTTCCCGATTTTTGGGTCGTTCGCGGCCGAAACCGTTCGTTGACATCCGATACCTGTTGGGGGCAACTTTGGGGGCAACTGGCACCACCCTCTCAGCAGTTGCCCCCAAACAAGTCGGAATGGACGGGATTTATGCCGATTTCAGACATGACCATTCGCAATGCTAAGCCGCGAGAAAAGATCTACCGACTATATGATCGCGATGGTCTCTATCTCGAAGTTTCTCCTAACGGCGGAAAATGGTGGCGATTCAAGTACCGGTTTGCGAAGAAAGAGAAGCGAATATCGCTCGGCGTATTTCCCGAAGTAGATCTCAAAACCGCCCGCGAGAAGACGTTTAACACTCGCGCCATGCTCGCGAACGGCATTGACCCCGGCGATCATCGCAAAGTCGCCGCGGCAACGCGTGACCTAGAGGCCACAAACACCTTTGAACACGTCGCACGCGAATGGTTGGCAAAGAAGATGCCAGTGTGGGTCCCCAGTCATTCCATCCGTATCGTGGAGCGTCTGGAAAAAGACGTGTTCCCGTGGCTTGGTCACAAAGTTGTCGACAAGATCACAGCGCCTGAAATTCTGTCGACGGTTCGACGTATTGAATCCCGTGGCGCCATTGAAACCGCCCACCGAGCACTGAGCAACTGTGGCCAGGTCTTGCGGTACGCAGTAGCTACCGGCCGCGCCACAACTGACGTCAGCCGAGACCTGCGGGGAGCGCTTCAGCCGGTCAAACCGACGCACTTGGCCGCAGTCACGGATCCAAAGGAACTGGGCCGCGTGCTCAATGCTATTTATGAATACAAAGGCTCATTCATTGTTAGATGCGCACTGAGGCTCGCACCGTTATTCTTTGTGCGCCCCGGGGAACTTCGCAATGCCAAGTGGGCAGACTTTGATTTCGCGAATGCCGAATGGAGATTTATCGCGAGCAAGACCAAGACGCCGCACATCGTGCCCTTGGCCAAGCAGTCATTGTCAATTCTGACAGAGCTAAAGCCGCACACCCGAAACAGTGAATATGTATTTCCTAATCCACGTTCCATCAAGCGCCCGCTTAGCGACAACGCCGTGTTAGCGGGACTACGCCGCATGGGCATCGACAAGACTGAAATGTCAGGACACGGTTTTCGCGCAACCGCGCGCACGATCCTCGATGAGGTCCTAGGCTTTCGACCGGATTTCATCGAGCACCAGCTCGCACATGCGGTTCGCGATCCGAACGGACGCGCCTACAACCGCACAGCCCATCTCGCGGATAGACGAAAGATGATGCAGGCCTGGGCAGATTACCTGGACCAGCTACGCCAACCGTTGAACCCACGCGCCGACACTCGCCGCCATGATCCGAGGCCGCCACGAACGCCTCGAACCAAGCGCAGTCACCGCCCGCCTGCCGCAGTTTGGAACATCAACCAGGACTTGTTTGGCGACACTACCGAGCCAAGTCAAAGTCGCGATGACGAACCTGTTGCTCCGATCGAGACTGTTCAGTGATTCCAATGGCGTGCTCAATAACACGCCATCCCGCTCGTACATCCGTCAGTGCTTGTTGGATGGCGGCTACTTTTTCGGGCCGTCGGTTGATACTCCGCCCCACGCCCCTCCGTGCGGCTCGGTACATGCCGTCCGGTGGCGCTCGCCCAAACTTGCCGCGCACCAGTCGTTCAGTGGCGTTCGCCCGAACTCCCTGCGCGCGCAGATGCCGCGCAAATTCGCTGCGCCACATCCGCAGCGTTGCCTTCTTGATGTTCAGTCGATCGCCCTGCTCGCTCATCGCTTTGACGACCACGTGCACATGCGGGTGCGGTTCATCAGTGTGCAAGGCCATCGCATAGCGATGCGCCAATCCGAACTCCTCGCGAGCCAGGTCCTGGACGGCACCCAAGACTTTGTCGGGCGGCGTTCCTGCAGGCATGGAGAACGTCAACTTGTGGACGAGACGCGGTGGCTTGCGTTTGTCAGCCGCACTGAGCCGAGCCCCGCCGCGCAACTCCTCGAGGTCCAGGTTCCAGTCCGTCAGTAGATTCGTGGCGTCCTTGGGATCGCGGACTTCCCGACCATCATCGGTCAGGAGTGGCACCTCTCCAGCACGCCCGATGTACTCCAGATGGCGACCGACCCCTTTCAGGTCCTGGACGCCTTGGGACAGCACTTTCACAACGACCTCCGGGTCGCGACTCAGGGTGCGGCGAATCGTCTCGAGCTCGCCCTGAGTGAGATGCGTACGGCGACCGGGTCCCTGACGGCCATAGCTCGCAATGTCGAGCAAGGGCCGGCGTTCAAACAGTTGCAGGCTGCCTTTGGGCATGTCAGCTCCGCCAGGATTTGAAATTCTGGGCCAGCGCGAACCTCACATAGTCGCGCAGCGCTTCGCAAACTTTGATCATCGCAAATACTTCCTCTCGACCTGGGAGGTTGGGATTCCCTGTCTCGTTGATGATCCGCACGATCGGGTTTAGGGTCTGCCGAAACTGAACCAACTCGTAGATCGCGTGCTTCATCGCCTGAACTTCGGTCGTCGGCAGCGGCCCTGCATTCTTCAAATGGGCGCGTATCAATACCGCCACATAGGTCGCGGTCGGCATGCCTCGCGACCCTGCACGGTCAGCAAGGCGCGCCAAATCGTCACGTCGCAAACGCACTGAAATCCGCGACTCCCGCGGCGCCGGTTCGACCTTGACTGCCTCATCGGCTGCGGCCGCATCCGATGCCCGCAGCTTCGCATCGATCGCACGCCGCAGCCAGATCGACTCGGTCACTTGCTCCCCCAGGGCGAGCACTTGCACGCGTTGCTTCAGTTCCGGAGTAACGCGGGTCTTGAGTATTGTGTTAGCTTTCATGGGACACGTTGTGACCTGTTAGCAGCCGCCAGGCTATCCTGCATTTTCCATTTCTCGAGCACCGTTAACTGTAGCGATGCTATGCAAACAAGTCGATAAATTGCTCATCGCCGACTGAGCGACTTCCGGAGTCCGACGGCGTCCTTACAAGTTCATTCACATCCGCAGACGTTCGACAATGTTAGCTATTTTGTCCGATGCGCGAACAACAGAAGAGCACGCCGAAACGATTCAATAACGGCGGATCGCCTGCAAAACAGAGCCGACCAACAGACCGGTGCGAATATCGACGTGCGACCACATTCGCAGTTTCAGCTTGCACGGCGGAAGACCCGCTTGCCGTCGTAGCGCCACCAGACGCCGCTTGGCCTGATCAACGCTGGCTCGGTGCGTGGCGCAGTAGCGCGCGCACCACAAGCTCTTCGCGCAAATTCTATTGTGGCCATGCGTCGCACTTTTGGCACCGACAGGTGCGCGAGCTTGATCATCAGAGTAGCGACTGACGCGCAGAGTCACCTAAGCCTCGCAGGAGACGAATAGTGCACTTAGGACGCGGGATAGCTCAAGAATCTGGTCATTTTTCAGCGCATGCATTCAGCGCCAAGGAAATTCAAGGGCGTCACCGACGCACCGTAGGTTTTCCAAGCGGTAAAGACCACTCGCCGCGCACAATCACATCATCGGGTTCAATTACGAGACCCGAGCATCAGTGCCCCGACAGCGACGCGACGAACGCTTCGTAAACTGCCCGCGCGCGCCACGAATCCAGCGCCGCCGCCCGCTCCACCAGCGCGGCTTGCAAGGCAGCACGGCGGGCCAGCAACGCGTCGGCCAGCGACGCCTCGCCGAGCTCAAACGCACGCTGACTTAAGTCGGCCGCACGCCGATGCTGCCGCTCTGCCTCGGCGAGCGCTGACCAGGTTTGGTGTGCGCGTCGCACGTCGGTGTCGATCTGGATCCAGTGCCGTTCGATCTCCTGTCGAGTCGCCAAGTGCTCTGCGGTAGCCGCAGTCGCCGCGGCCGCGGCTCGCGCCGCTTCTGCATGTCGTCGACGAACACCGATCGGGATGCTGAGCCTCAGGCCGCCGATTCGTTCGGAGCCATCACGTTCCTGGCTGTAGGTGACCCCGAGCGTCGGATCGGGCCAGCGGTCCCGCTGCACGCGCGTGGCAGTGGCTGCCGCACGCTCCGCGGCGGACTGGCTCGCCAACGTGCCGGGGTCGCCGCGTGCGCGATCCGCGGCCAGCACCGTGGCCTGAGTGCCTTCGCCAGCCGGTGGCGCGTCCCAGACATCGAGATCGCACGCGGGAACGTCCTGCCAGGTTGCTAACAAACGCGCCGCGGTGACCGCGTCCGCGCGCCGCGCCATCACATCGGCACGGACCGACGCCAGTTCGGCGGTCGCCAGCGCTTAATCAAGCTCCGCGAGATCTCCGGCACGGCGCCGCTTGCTGACCGTGTCGGTCATCGTTTGCAGTACCTGCAGGTCCTGTTCCAACAGTCTTGCTCGTTCGCGGGCGTCCAGGCAGTTAAACCACACCTGCAGAACGGCTGCGTGGGTCGAGCGCTGAGCTACCGCCAGCTCCGCGGTCGCCTGCTCAATCCGCAGCTGACCGATCTTGCGATCCAACTGCGCCTTGCCGGGCAGCCGTACGGTCCGCTCGAGTGCGGTGTCCAAGTCCTGATACGACCCCTCGCCATCCACCCGGCGGCGGGCACTCGCGCCGCTGACCGTCCATTCGTACGGACCGAGCGAGTCCAGGGCCGCTTCCTGCTGCGCCTCCGCCAGGCGTGCCCGCGCCAGCTGCACGGCGGCGGCTGACTCAATAGCGCGCTGTAACGCTGCGTCGGGTGGCAAAGGCGGCATGGCAAAGCTAACAGTCAGCGACAGAAGATATCCACCTGACAAGGCCAGCGCCGCGACCATGGCCGATGCTTTGCGAGGGCGGCAAGGTACACTGTTCATGCCAGCCGCCCGAATTGCGTGACCGGTGTCGTCCAGTACGCCACGTCCGCGGATGGGATCGCGCGGCGCAGTGCGACGAGGACCGCGTCAACATCGGCAGCTGCGAGTATCGAAAACAGGACCCGGCCCCGGGAGCGACCCATGACCGTTTCAACCGCTGTCAGCAATCGCCCCGAGGCGCCGAACCCCTCGGCCGCGAACATGCTGAAACCCGGCAACAGTGAACTGTGTTCGTGGCAGAAATCCACCACGTCCTCTTCAATCGCTGCCGGAAATGCCAGATGCAATGCGACCAGCGGCGGCATGCCGGGCAAGCTGGGTGTCTCGGTCGGATTCATGGGCGCGCAACTCCGTAACGGCGAAACAAGACAGGCAACACGATGAGCGTGAGCAGCGTCGAGGACACGAGCCCTCCGGTCACCACCACCGCCAGGGGGCGTTGAATTTCCGAGCCCGGGCCACTGGCGAACAACAGCGGCACGAGGCCAAATGCCGTAATGGACGCTGTCATCAGCACCGGCCGCAAGCGACGACGGACTCCGGTCGCAATGGCGTCCGCCAACGGCAGGCCACGCGCCAACAGCTGATTGAAATAGCTAACAAGTACCAGGCCGTTGAGTACCGCGATACCCATCAGGGCGATGAACCCGATGGATGCGGGCACGGACAGGTATTCGCGCGTCACGGCCAATGCGACCAACCCGCCCACCAGCGCAAATGGAATGTTGGCGAGTACCAGCACGGACTGGCGCAGGTTGCCGAGCGTCGCGAACAGCAGCAGAAAGACCAGACCCAGCGCCACCGGCACGACGATGGCAAGGCGCGCAGCGGCCCGTTGCTGATTCTCAAATTCGCCGCCCCAGTTCAGGTGATAACCGGTTGGCAATGTCACGCTGCGCTCGACCGCGGCGCGCGCGTCCTCGACAAAGCCCACCAGATCGCGATCCCTGACGTTGGCCGTCACCACGGCGAACCGCGAAGAATTTTCGCGCTCGACTTTGACCGGTCCCTGCGTGACTGAGAATTGCGCGCCCGATTCCAGGGGCGTCGCCACGCGCCCCGAGGCCGCAATCGGTACGGCTGCCACGGCGCTGATGTTGGTGCGGTAGCTGCGGTCGCCCCGGATCACTAACGGAATACGTCGGCCGTTTTCGATAACGGACCCCAGACGATCGCCCTCGACCAGGGCGCGTAGTTCACTCTGTACATGTTCTGCGTCGCGACCGATCGCGCCCAGTGCGGTTGGGTCCAGATCGACCTTCAGGTATTGCATGCTGTCGTTAGCGACGTAGAGCACGTCCTCGGCGCCTGTTATTTTCGCCAGTGACTCCTGCACCGCGAGAGCGACCCGGTTCAGTTCAGTAATGTCGCCGCCGAAGATTTTTACGGCCACGTCACCGCGCGTGCCGGTCAGCATCTCGGACACGCGCATTTCGATGGGCTGGGTGAATCCCACGGCGATACCGGGAAAGCGCTCGGCTGCATGACGCAGGGACTCGATGATTTGTTCCTTGCCTCCGCGCCACTCGGAGGTCGGCCGCAGTTCAAGGAACGTGTCGGTATCGTTCAAGGACATCGGGTCGAGCCCGAGTTCATCGGACCCCAGCCGCGCAATGATGTTCTTCACTTCGGGCGTCGATTTCATCAGCTCCCGTTGGATGTCGAGATCAATCCGCGCGGAATCTTCCAAACTGATCGAGGGCAGTTTGGTGACCTGTAACAGCACATCGCCCTCATCCAGTGTCGGGATAAAAGACTTGCCCAGGAATGGGAACAGACCCAACGCGGCGAGAACCGCCACTAAGGCACCGACCTGCACCGTTTTTTCATTTGCGGCCGCAAGCTTGAGCAAGCGCATGAACGGTGGCGCCAGTTTGCGCATGAGCCAGGGTTCATCGTGCGCGGCGGTGCCCAACAAAAATGACGACAGGACGGGAATCGCGGTAAACGACAGCAGCAGCGAGGCGCTGAGCGCGATGACGATCGTGAGCGCCACCGGACCAAACAACTTGCCCTCCAGTCCTTGCAAAGTAAGCAACGGCAGGAAAACCACGGCAATGATCGTGATTCCGCCGATGACCGGCACCGCCACCTCGTTGGTGGCGCGGTAAACGATATG
>Ga0114972_10000158_pt1 | contig 47597 bp, 37 predicted proteins | sample M_140807_EF_Meta_FD_87354 | JGI IMG/M metagenome (GOLD analysis project Ga0114972, IMG submission 87354) | Freshwater microbial communities from Lake Montjoie, Canada to study carbon cycling - M_140807_EF_MetaG | ecosystem: Environmental > Aquatic > Freshwater > Lake | place: Lake Montjoie... | reverse complement strand
TCGATCACTTTAAAAATCGCGGCATTGACCAGCAGGTTCAATGGCGCGTGAAAGGTGTCGCGGAAATCCATGAAACTCGCACTCGCATCGGGCGCCTTCAGGCTCTGTTGATAGGCAATCGGACGAATGAATTTAGTCGTTGATCCCTCGTTACGGGAGATTTGTCGGGCGATTTGCGCCTGATCCATGGCCTCGGGCGAATTCAACCCCCGAAAGAGCAGGAAAATGTTTCCAAATGTCAGGATGATCATTAACAGGAAAAACAATATCTTTCGCACCAGGGCAGGTGCGTAAAGCGACGATGTGGATTCTTTGTTCATGGCAGTCGTAAAGTCAAAAGTGTCCGGAGTCCTTGAGTTTGCGCTGCAGGGTGCGCCGGGAAATCCCCAGCAATCCGGCAGCAACGGTTCGGTTACCACCGGCTTTCGCCAGTGCCTCGCCGATCACTCGTTTCTCCAGCGCATTCAAATTCAAATCAGTGACCGTAGCAAGTCTGTTTTGCATTTCCTTTGCAACGGAATCATAATCCGCCGCTTCTGTGGCCGCACGCCCTATCAAAAAATCCGGCAGGTGCTCGACACCGATGGTATCGGCATTGCACATTACCACGCCATGCTCGATGGCTGTCCGCAACTCGCGCACGTTGCCGGGCCAGGAGTAGGCGCGCATGAGCCGCAGTGCCTCGCTGCTCAGCGACTTGGTGGGACGTTTGTTTTCCTTCGCGAATTCCTGCAGGAACGCTCCCGCCAACAAGACGATGTCCTCGCCGCGCTCGCGCAACGGCGGCATTTCAATCCGCACCACGTTCAGGCGGAAATACAAATCCTCGCGAAAGGCACCGCTGTCAACAAGGCGGCGCAGGCTTTTGTTGGTCGCGGCAATAACCCGCACATCGACCTTGATCGGACTGTTAGACCCCACGCGTTCGATCGTTCGTTCCGAGAGCACACGCAGCAACTTCACCTGGGTGGAGGCATCCACCTCGCCGATTTCGTCGAGAAAAATCGTCCCGCCGTCGGCCTGCTCAAACCGCCCCAACCGGCGTTGCGCCGCACCGGTGAACGCGCCTTTTTCATGACCGAACAACTCGCTTTCCAACAACTGAGGCGACAATGCGGCGCAGTGAACGATGACGAACTTCGCCGCAGGACGACCCGACAACTGGTGGATCGTGTGGGCCACCACCTCCTTTCCCGTTCCGCTTTCACCCTCGATGAGCACAGTGGCGCGTGTCGGCGCGACCTGTTCGATGCGGTCGATTGTCGTCGCCAGCGCCGGTGATTTTCCTATCAGATTCTTCAGGCTGCGTTTTTCATCCACCACCTGTTTGAGTTCCCGGTTCTCTACCTCCAGCGAGCGCGAGCGAAGTCCGCGCTTGAGCAGCATGTCGACCTCGTCTAGGTTGAGCGGCTTGGTCACGAAGTGCCAGGCACCGCGACGCATCGCTTCCACTGCGGTGTCAACGGAACCATACGCGGTCATCATCACCGCCAGCGGCGGATGCGGCAGCGCCAAGGCCACGTTCAACAAATCCATGCCGCTGTCGCTGCCAAGGCGAAGATCGGTCAAAACGATGTCGACATTTTCATTTTGCAGCACAGCCGTCGCCTCGGCGAGATTGGCGGCGAGAAACACATCGAAGTCCCCCTCCAAGGCCAGCCTGAGACCCTCGCGAGTGGGCTTTTCGTCGTCCACGATCAATAATACCGGTTGTCTGCTCATGGTGCCAGGTCGATGACATGATCCGGCTCGGGAAGAAGCCGGGCTTTTTGATTTTTCAGCGGCAGAAACAACGACACCCTGGTGCCGCCACCTTCGCGGCTTTCGATTTCAATTTCGCCGCCGTGCTCGCGAATGATCCGTCTAACGATCAATAAACCCAGCCCGCTGCCACCTTCCTTGGTGGTGTGATAGGGTTCGAACAACGCCCCCATGTTCTCGCTGGATATGCCCACGCCGTTGTCGTGTATCTGGATTCGCAATTCGTAATCATTGCACAACATGCCTATCGTGATGCAGCCGCTCGCATCGCTCGGGATCGCCTGGGCGGCGTTGCGAAGCAGATTGTGAAATACCTGTTGCATCTGCACGGCATCGAGTTCCATGACCGGAATGTCGCTGGCGAGGTCCACAACCACCTGGATGCCCCTCTCGGCAAGTTCGGGTGCGAGCAATTTCAGCGTATCGCGGCAAAGTTCGACCACATCGACATTTTCCCGACGCAACGCCGAGGGTCGAATCGCCTGTAAAAACTGTTTCAAGATCAAATCGAGCCGCTGGATTTCCTGCCTCGCGGTGTGCAGATGACCTTCCAGTTGCTGCCGCTCACCCGCTGGAATTTTTTTGATTTTGCGGTCGAGCAATTGCAAGTGAATGCCGAGCGAATTCAACGGGTTGCCAATTTCGTGCGCCACACCGGCGGCCAGCATCGTCAAGGCGCCAAGGCGTTCCGACTCAAGCGCCGCTTCGGTCTCGGCGCGACTGCTGGTGACGTCATTGACGATCATCACGAAACCCGAACGCACATCGAGGTCGTTGATCGGTGCCAGGTAAAAATGCAGATAGCGGCGCTCCGGATAAAAAACCTCCATGTCCCTGCTGACCACGTTTGCATGATCAATCATCGACTGCCAGTCCATGCCGCGGATCAACTCGCCCAGTTTTTTCCCGTCGGCACCGGCGGCATCCAGTCCGAAAAACCGGCACGCCGCACCATTGAGAAAGGTGACCCGGCTGTCATTGCCTAACAAAATCACCCCTTCGCGCAGAGCCTCGAAAACCTCGACAAAAAATCCCTTTTCCTTCAACAAGCGGTCGACAAGCGTCTGCACGACCTTGGGATCGACCCGGTCGAGCTTCGCCACCAACTTGTCCAAAAAACCTGGTTTCATTCCCGTGTTTGCCAAGAATCCGCAATCCCGTTATTGTCGCGCCATGCCAGACACCTTTGATCCCGTTCTCGTCATTTGCAGCTTTCCCGATCCCATCTCGGCGCGACAGATTGGCACGGCCCTGGTGGAAAAGCAACTCGCGGCTTGCGTTACTTTCCTTCCCGGCTGCACCTCCATCTACTGCTGGCAGGAAAAGATCACGGAATCTGGTGAAACGCTGGCGTTGATCAAGAGCACGCAGGCATTGTTTTCCGAACTCGAAGCCACGATCCGAGAGCATCATCCCTACGAAATCCCCGAAATCATCGGCATGCCGCTGGCGCATCTCTCGCATCCCTATCGGCAATGGATGGAACGGCAACTTGCGCGTGATTGAAAGCCCCGCAGGCTTGAGACCCCGCTTAGCGGCACTTCACCACGTAGGTGCCCGACAGGCTGTCGTGCCAACCACGCGCAGAGGACCCGAGAAAGGAAAACGCCTCGAAGGGAATCAAGCGGGCGAAATTGCGACCGACGATTTTGCCGAACGAGGGTTTGTTTCCCGAGGCATCCACCACCTTGGTTCCTGTGACCAGTTTCCCCAGCGTGCGACCGGTCAGCGCTTCGAACACGATGTAGTAAGCGATGAACACCAGCAGGGAAAGCACGGTGAGGAAGCCGCTCTCGAGGAATTCATTGGCTTTGTCACGCAGGACAAGCGCAACGCCAAGACCTAACAAAAACCCGCCACCCAATTGCGCGACGAGCGCATCGACCAGGTAATTGGCGAAACGCAGCCCGCCGCTGACGGGAATGAGTGCGATGGGTCCATCCTGAACAGGCGGCAGGGGTTGATGGGCCGGAGGGGAATACGGATTCAGTTCTTCGTTCATGTCTGCGTTACAGACTAACAAGCCCGCGAGACCCATCAAGCATTTTTTCGCAAGCACCGGTGCCTGCCGCCACCAGCGGGGATATCCCCCAAGTCGTTAAAACTTGCTGAATCACGCTGGATGACAACGTTCTTTGGATCGCGATTTTCCCGATTGTTATTTCAGAACACTGATCATCAGCCTTTGATCTCCAGCAGCATTTGCCCGTTTGAAGGAAATTTTTTCAGGAAATACGTCAACCGCTCCATCGCTTCCAGAGGTTTGTGACCGGAAAGTCCGCGACGGATCAAATGAATCTTGTGGAGCATGTGCTCCGGCAGCAGCAACTCCTCGCGGCGGGTGCCGGATTTGAAAATGTCCACCGCCGGGTAGATGTAGTTCTCGGCGATCTTGCGATCGAGCACGATTTCCATGTTACCGGTGCCCTTGAACTCCTGGAAGATCGCCTCATCGGCCCGCGAATTGGTCTGGATCAATGCCGTGGCGAGAATCGTCAGTGATCCACCGCCGCGGGTGTTGCGGGCGGCGGCAAACAGACGCCGCGGGGCGTCCAGGGCACCGACCATCACGCCGCCGGTGCCGATTCCCCTGCCCTGCTGCTGGCCGTTGTTGTTGTAGGCCCGCGCCAGGCGGGTGATCGAATCCATGAGCAGGAAGACATGTTTGCCCGACTCGACAAGACGCTTCGCGCGCTCGATGGTCAACTCGGCGATGCGGCAATGGTTGCGCGGATGTTCATCGTTCGAACTTGCGAAGATTTCCGTGCCCGGCAGCGCCCGTTTGAACTCGGTCACCTCCTCGGGGCGTTCATCGACCAGCAGCACGATGAGGTGCAGATTGTCGTCCTCGCGGTTGCGCACCGATTCCGCGATATGCAGCAGCAGTGTGGTTTTTCCCGAACGCGGGGGAGAGACAATCAAGCCACGTTGCCCGCGTCCCACAGGAGCGACGATATCCAGCACCCGGGTGGTGAAACGGTTCTGGTCATTTTCGAACGGAATGCGTTTGACCGGATTGATGGCTTTCAATTCGTCGAAATGCGGTTGTCTGCGTGCCTCATCGGGCGGGGCATCATTGACGCTGGTGATTTCCACCACCTGCGGTCCGCGTGGTCCGTTTTGGGCAACTGCTTTCAATACCACTCCGGGGCGGAGTCCGTAACGATTGATCAACTGGCTGCCGACAAAAGCGTCGTCCCTGGCGAGTTCCAGATTTCTTTTCAAGCTGCGCAGAAATCCGCTGCCTTTCGGTGAGATCTCCAGCAAGCCCTCCACATCCACCCGCGGCCCCGTGAGCACGGCGGATTCGCGATCGGCATCCGCATCGGGTTTTGCCATCGCCGGGCCTTTTCCAAAAGGCCGGTTCTTCTGCTTGGCATTGTGTTCGGGACGGTTTTTTTTGCCGTTATTGAACTTGTTCTTGTTTTTGAAATCATGGTGTTGCTGTGGCCGCTGAAAATTCTGCGGCTGCGGCGGCGAAGCCTGCGGTTGTGGTGCGACCGCCTGTTGCGGTGGTGCGACCGTGGACGGCTCTGGCGCCACAGGGCTTGGCGGCGGCGCGGGAGTCGCCTTCACTTCGACCGGTTCCGGCGCGATGGGCCGAGCAGGGGGCGCGGCCACCACAGGTTTTTCATCCAACGCCGCTGAGGTGGTCTCTGCTTTTTTCTTGCGAACAATCCGTGCTTTGGTGACTACCTCGGAATCGGGCATCGGCGCGGCAGGCTCCACCGATTTGGTTTTGCGGGGGCTGACCGCCTTTTTTTTGGCCGCTGTTTTTTTTGCGGCGGTTTTTTTTGCCACAGTTTCAACAGCGGAAGAAGCATCCGCAGCCGCTTTTTTCACAGCACGTTTTTTTGCGGGTGGCTTGGCGGAGTCGTCGGAAATGGATTGAGATTTTTCGCTCATGCGTTTGAATAAAAATTGTTAGGAATCCAACTGGTCAATGATGGCATCGGACAGTTCGAAATTGGTAAATACGTTCAACGTGTCGTCGTAGTCATCCAGCAGGTCGTGGAGTTTCAGCACTTGTTTTGCCGTGGCTAGGTCTTCTATGACCACCGGAGTGCGAGGAATGGAAGTGAATTTTTCGGAAGTGAGAACAAAACCCTTGGCGCGCAATTGTTCCGCCACCGGAGCCAGCAGCGTGGGCTGGGTGTAAACGATGTGTTCGAATTCATCGGACTGCACATCATCGGCACCGGCGATGATGGCGGCCTCCATAATCGAGTCCTCCTCGGACGCCGAGGCAGCGAGCACAATTTCACCCTTGCGGTCGAACTGATAGGCCACGGATCCCGGGGTGGCGACACTGCCGTTGTTTTTGAAAAAAATGGATCGCAGGTCCGCCGCGGCGCGATTGAGATTGTCCGTTGCGACCTCGATGATGAAAGCGATGCCCGAAGGGCCGTAGCCTTCGTAGGTGACCTCCTGAATGAGCGCGCCGCCGAGCTCTCCCGTGCCTTTTTTCACGGCGCGGTCGATGTTCTCCCGGGGCATGGAGACCGCCCTGGCATTCTCAATCGCCGTGCGCAGGCGCGCATTGAGCAAAGGATCACCTCCACCGGAGCGAGCGGCGAGAGCGATTTCATGGGCACACTTGGAGAAGACCCTGCCTTTCACGGCATCGACCCTGGCTTTGATGTGCTTGACCTTGGACCATTTGTTATGACCGGCCATGGAAAATAAAAAACATACTGGGTGTTTGAACTGGTTCCCTTGCCCTTGTGAAAAAAGCAAACGCAACAATTGAACGGGATGAAAGCGAAACGCTCTGCGGCAATAGAGTAGTGGACAACAGTGCCTCTACGAAACATTGCACCCGTTGTTCCCGCATGTGGGGCCGAACAAAACGCGCTAACAAGGGCACTATGGTTCACAGTTCAGCTGATGGCAACAGTTTTTTTTGGGCAATTTGCCGCAAGCGCGGAAGAAATGAATGCTGTGTTTGCTTGACTTGCCGAGTTCCCTCTACTGAATTCCACTCAGCCATGCCCCGCAAGGAAAACAGCCTATCAGGATTCCACAGGGAGATGATTGGATTCGATGAGTTCACGACAAACACGAAGGTCATCGATAAGGATTGTCCGGGTCAGGCGATACCGATGTATGTCAACGAGTTCTGGACGGCAAAACAGCGGGCCGCCCATTCCCTTCACGAAATTTCCTACCGGGCCTGCTTCAAGCCGCAGTTGCCGCGTTTTTTCATCGAACGATTCACCAAGCCGGGCGAGAAGGTATACGATCCGTTCATGGGTCGCGGCACGACCTTGATTGAAAGCGCCCTGCTTGGCAGGACACCAGTCGGTTGCGATGTCAATCCCCTGGCCGCCCTGCTGTGCATGCCACGCCTGAATGTGCCCGATGCGATGTCGGTGCGGCAACGCCTGGAGGAAATCCCCATGGACATGGCCACTGAAATCCGTGAGGACCTGCTGGCATTTTATCATCCCCAGACGCTTTCCGAGCTTTGCGCGCTGCGCGGTTACTTTCTGGAACGGCAGGCAAGCGGCACACTGGACAATGTGGACGCATGGATCCGCATGATCGCCACCAACCGACTCACGGGACACTCCGCCGGATTCTTTTCGGTCTACAGCCTGCCCCCCAACCAGAGCGTTTCGGTCGCCTCCCAACTGCGCATCAATCAAAACCGTCAGCAGGTCCCGCCGCAGCGCGATATCGTCGAGATCATTTTGAAAAAAACCAACGCGCTGGTCAAAGATCTGACAACGCAGCAAACAAAACACCTGCACCGTGCCGGTTCGGCTGCTCAGTGCATCACTTCGAACTGCAACGAAACACCGGACATTGCCGATGACAGCATTGCCCTGGTGGTGACGTCGCCGCCATTCCTGGATATCGTGCAATACGATCAGGACAACTGGCTGCGGTGCTGGTTCAACGGAATCGACGCAAGCGCCGTGCCGATCTGGCAACTGCGAAGCGCGGAAAAATGGCAAGTGGCGATGAGCGGCGTGTTTCAGGAATTGCATCGCATCCTGGTTCCGCAGGGCATCGTTGCGTTCGAGGTCGGCGAGGTCAGAAAAGGCCGGATTCTCCTCGAGGATCTTGTCATTCCCGCCGCAAACCAGGCTGGATTCATTCCGATCGCCGTGTTGATCAACGATCAGGAATTCACCAAAACATCGCAGTGCTGGGGGGTGGACAACGCCACCAAGGGCACCAACACCAACCGGATCGTGATTCTGCAAAAGTGTTAGATCACAAGTCCTCGTCATTGTGCCTGCCCGAGACAGGAACCCCTGAAAAAACAATGCAACGGTGCAAATCGGCATCTCCGGTGAGGCGCGAGCCGGGCCAAACAACGGAGTCCCTGACCACCGCGCCCGCAGGCACCACGGCATCAGGACCAATCACGCTCGACACCACCACGGCTGTGGGATCAATGCGCGCCGAAGCGTGGATCATCGGACCGATACCCGAAATCCGGTGCGCCGCCAGGTAACTCTCCCGTTCGCCGAGATCAAACCACTGACCTTCATCCAGCACCACCGCGCCGAGGCGGTTTTGCGAGGCGAGTTGCAGGAAAGCGGGGATCACCGAAACCACCGGATCATCCGGCAGGCAATCGAGCACACCGGCATTCATGCAATACACCCCGCTGAAGACGTGGGTTCCCGTCGCGCGCGATAGTTTTTCGCGGATATCGATCACACGGCTGCGGGAGTCATCGACAGCGATGTGTCGAGCTAACCCATGGGAGCGCAGCGCCAGCGTTGCCGGCAGGCCCGAAGCCAGATGAGCGGCGATCAACAATTCGAGATTCATGGAAGAGAAGATATCGCCATTGTGAACCAGCACATCCTCATCGCCGATCCATTGGCTGACATTGCGCAGGCCCCCGCCGGTTTCGAGCAGCAAAGGCTCGTGAAACAATCGCACGGTGGTGTCATCGAGGCAGCCCTGTTCGACCTCCTCGCCATTCCCGGCGCGTTCGCCGTTGACTTCCCAAGACCCGGCACCGAAGCCGAGCGCGGGATCCTTCCAGACCCCGGGCAGGTGATGGGTATTGATCGCGAAATCCCGCATTCCCAGATCGCGGCATGCCTGCCAGGCATGGCGGATGAGCGGTTGGTGAAAAAACGGCACCAGCGGTTTGGGTACGCGATCCGTCAAAGGTCGCAACCTTGTCCCCAATCCGGCACCCAGAAAAAAAGCCTTCGTCACGGCCGATATATGGACAGCCGTGATGGAATTGGCGAACATTTTTCTTTCACCGGTTTCGAATTCGGACTTCACACGTTGCTGATTTCCGCTCATGCTGCGCTCATGAGCGACACCGCCATCATGATCGCCGGCACCGGCAGTTACGTTCCCGATAAAATACTCACCAATGCGGAATTGGAAAAGCGGATCGAAACCAGCGATGAATGGATCACCACGCGCACCGGCATCAAGGAAAGGCGCATCGCGGCGGACGACGAGTTCACTTCGCACATGGCCACCAAGGCCGGCTTGAAAGCCTTGGAACAAGCGAACCTTGCGGCGGAGGATGTTGAACTGATCATCGTCGCCACCATCACGCCCGACACCTTCACACCGGCGACGGCGTGTTACGTGCAGCAAAACATCGGTGCCCGCAAGGCGATCGCCTTCGACATTTCCGCCGCGTGCTCGGGATTTCTCTATTCGATGGAAATCGCCCGCAAGATGATCGCCGGCGGCACGGTGAGCAACGCCCTGATCATCGGTGCGGAAAAACTTTCCGCCTTCGTGAACTGGAACGACCGCGGCACCTGCATCCTTTTCGGTGACGGTGCGGGGGCGGCGGTGTTGCGCAAAGCCCTGCCTGATGAAGGACGCATCCTGGCCATGGAACTCGGCACCGACGGCTCACTGACCCACCTGCTCAACATCCCCGGTGGAGGATCAGCGATCCCGACCACCAAGGAAAACGCCGACGAGCAACTCGCCACGCTGGCCATGCTCGGCAAGGAGGTTTTCAAACACGCCGTCAATCACATGAGGCAATCGGCGGAGAACGTCATCAGCCGCGCGGGTCTGCAGGCTGCCGATATTGCATGCGTGATTCCCCATCAGGCGAATTTGCGGATCATCGATGCGATCGCGGATCGACTTGAAGTCGGCAGCGAAAAGGTTTTTGTCAACCTGCACAAGTATGGCAACACCTCCGCGGCGGCCGTGGCGATCGCGCTTGATGAAGCCCATCGATCGGGGGCCTTCGTTCGCGGTGACAACATCGTGCTGGTGGTCTTCGGCGCCGGCTTGACCTGGGCCGCCGCAGCCATTCAATGGTGAGCATTCCGCGTGCATTGCCAAACCTGAAACGCCCCGCCGGCACCCGCCGGATCAATGGCGTGATGATCGCCGGGGGACATGCGATCGGCAAACGGAATGAGAAAATCCGCTTGCGTCTGCAGGCGTTGCGCGACGACAAATGATTCACTCCAGGCCATGAGGTCGGAAAAATTCACATCGGCGGTGAGATCCTGAAGGCCGATGTTTTGATAGATGCCGGCTCCTTCGATTCGTTGATGGGCGAGATAGGCACGGATCGTTCCCTTCGGTCGACGCTGATAGAGCCGGTGCGCCTCGGCACCGTAGTCGATTCCCAGCATCGCGCCACCGCTCCAAGAGGCCATCAGATTCTCGAGCCATGTTTTCACACCTTGATGGACCTCCACCCGCTGTCCTGCTGCAAACGGAACTTGCCAAACGGTCGAGTCCGGCAGGACAGCGACAGGTCGCAGCGACTCCGCGATCAATCCCTGCCCGTTCACACCGACATACAACTCCTGCCAAACATCGGCGGATTTCTCGAAGATCCGCACCGGAAAGGCATCGAAGAATTCGTTCGAATAGAGGCAAGCCCTGCCATCGCATTCGGACAGCGCTTCTTCAACTGTCCGATGCCAGCGCGCATGACGCAGCCCGCGGCGGCTCTTCTGTACATTTTGTAAATTCGGCGATGACTCCACGAGCAGGTGGCGCGAACGCCAGCGGGTCGTCATCGGCAGGCGCCGCCAAACCTGTTCGGCCAGTTTCCCGCTGCCCGGGCCCAGTTCGATAAGCGTGCGACATCCGTTGGACTTCATCGCCGCCGCCGCCCAGGACGCGACTGCCGCCGCCAGCGCCGGCGAGATTTCCGCCGTGGTGGTGAAGTCGCCGCGTCCGCCGACGGTGGAAATACTACGCGAATAGTAGCCGCTGCCCGGGTCGTGCAGCGCGTGGGTCATGAATGCTTCAAAGGAAACCCCGCCGCTGTTTTCCCTGAAGATTCGGTTCATTACCTGATGGATCAGGCCAGCACAGGATCATCCAGCAGGTCGGCTCGGCGCAGCAGCGGTTCCAGTGACGGATCGCGGCCCATGAAGCGGCGGTAGAGCTCATCCGCAGGAGCGGAGTTGCCCTTGCTGAGAATGTGCTCGCGGAAGTCGCGCCCGGTCTGCGGATTGAGAATGCCTTCCTTTTCAAAACGCGTGAAGGCATCGGCATCGAGCACCTCCGCCCATTTGTAGGAGTAATAGCCCGCCGCATATCCGGTGGGAGAGCTGAAGAGGTGATTGAACCGACATGCCATGCCCGGGGTATCGGTTTTCAACGCCACCCGGTACTCAGCGAGAATCCCGCGCTCCACCGCGTCGAGGTCCTTGCCGCGGTAGCGGTCCAGATGCATGTGCAGTTCCAGATCGAGTTTGCCAAGCGCGAGCTGTCGCATGCATGCCGTGGCGCTCATGTAGTTCTTCGCGGCGATCATTTTCTGATACACCGCTTCGGGAATCGGCTCTCCGGTCTGGTAATGTTTCGCGAACAAATCCAGCGACTGGCGCGACCAACAGAAATTCTCCATGATTTGCGATGGCAGTTCCACGAAGTCCCAAGGCACGTTGGTTCCCGCCAGCGACTTGACATCCACGTCGCTGAGCAGGCCGTGCAGCAGGTGGCCGAATTCATGGAAGATGGTCTCGACCTCGGAATGGGTCAGCAGGGCGACCTGGCCATCCACCGGCGGACTCATGTTGCCGATGATCAGGCCGAGGTGCGGCTGGCGGTCCCGACCGTCGCGCGGTGGCAGGCCGATCTCCAACGCATTCATCCAGGCACCACCGCGTTTTGATTCGCGCGGATGCCAGTCGGCATAAAACGAACCCAGATGCCCGCCGCTGCTGCGGTCGCGCAGTTCGTAAAATGTCACTTCGGGATGCCACACTTCAATTCCGTCCTCCGGAGCGTTCTCCGATCTACTACCTTTATCGTAATATACGCAATCAAGCTCGACGATATCGATGCCGAAAATCATGCCCGCCAGGTCGAACATGCCAGCCATGACCCTGTCCACGGGGAAATACGGGCGCAGGATCTCGTCATCGAGGTCGTAATGTTCCTTGCGGCGTTTTTCCGACCAATAGGCGACCTCCCAGGGCTGCAGTCCGTCGCATGCGCTGGTTTTTTCCGCTTTGTAGTCGCACAGCTCCCGGTATTCGCGTAGGAAAGCAGCATGAATGCGGTCGTGAAGGTCTTCGACAAACGACAGCGCGGTGTCGCCATTCTTGGCCATGCGCCGTTGCAGAACCAGATCCGCGAAATTTTTCCGCCCCAGCAGTTGCGCCTTTTCATTGCGGAGTTCGAGGATTTTCCAGACATTGTCGCCATTGTCATAGGGCTCTACGGCGCCAACCTTGCCCGCAGCCTCCCAGAAGGAGCGGCGCAGCGAGTCATCGTCGGCATGCTGCATCACCGGAAACATCGACGGCTGCTGCAGGGTGAAGCGCCACGAGGGTTTTTCCCGCGTGGCAAGGCCTTTGGCGATGGCGTTGGAGAGCGCCGAGGCCATCGCCGAAGCAGGCAGACCGGAGAGCCGGGATTCCTCGGTGATCACGATGTCCCAGGCATTTGTCGAATCCAGGACTTTTTCGGCATACTGCTTGGTGATCTGCGACAACTCCGCGTCGATCCCGGCGATCCGCTGTTTTTTATCCGCAGGCAGGTCCGCACCGCTCTGGATGAAATCCATCATCGTCTCCTCGACGTGACGGCGTTGAATGTCCGATAGACCGTACACCGCATCCGAAGTGCCGTACGCTTTCAGCACCCGCCACAGTCGGTCATTGAGCGGGATCGACGAATAAAACGCGGAAACCTCGGGCAGCATCTTGTTCATCGCCTCGCGCTGGGCCGGCTCGTCGGCCACCGAGTCAAGGTGCTCCAGCCTGCCCCAGGCGCGGTTGAGAGTCACCGAGGCGTTTTCCAGGGCTTGAAACGTGTTCTCATAACTCAAGGCGGACTCCTCAAGTTCACAAATCCCGTCAATGCCGGACTTCGCCTCGTCCAGGCCTTTCTTGACATCGGCCTCCACCGCCTCCGGAACCAGGGTGGACCAACGAACGTGAAACCGGGAATCGTTAAAAGGATGCATGGGCAAAAACTACCCAGTCGTGCGGCAAACGCAAACAGGGAATGCGTCAACTTTCAGCGGCCCTCGCCGCGCATGGCATCGGCGAAAAACATACTGTCCCTGTCATTGTTTGACGGCGTCTGCCGGTGCCGCTAGCATGACCGCGCAACCGCACGACGGGAATTCATCAATTTTTCACGCCAACTTCGCCGGCCAGCGCTGACTCCTTTCCTACTGTCTGCAATTCTTTGAGAGCATGAACCTTCACAATGACATACCGAAACACATCGCCATCATCATGGACGGCAACGGTCGCTGGGCGAAGGCCCATGGTCTGCCCCGCGCGCAAGGTCACAGGGCGGGTGCCGAATCCGTGCGCGAGGCGATCGATGCCTGCAAGGAACTTGGTGTTTCGTATCTCACCCTGTATGCCTTTTCCTCCGAGAACTGGAGCCGTCCACCTGCGGAAGTCTCGGCCTTGATGGTGCTGCTGGAACGCTTCCTGGAATCGAAAGTGGATGACCTGATGAAGCAAGGCGTGCGCCTCCGGGCGATCGGCCAACTGGATCGCCTTCCGGCAAAAACCCGCGCCATGCTCGACCATGTCATCGCCAAAACCGCGGGCAACGACCTGCTCACAATGGTTCTCGCCCTGTCCTATGGCTCGCGCGAGGAAATCACCGAAGCCGCAAAAAAAATCGCGCAGATGGTGGCTGACGGAGAGATCGCCATCGATGACGTCACGCCGGAATGTTTCGCATCGCAGCTCCATACCTCGGGATTACCCGACCCCGACTTGTTGATCCGCACCTCAGGCGAAATGCGTGTTTCCAATTTCCTGCTATGGCAGATCAGTTATGCCGAAATGGTCATTGTGGACAAATTCTGGCCCGATTTCCGCCAGGGGGATATCTTCGCGGCGGTGAAGGAATACCAAAAACGCCATCGGCGCTACGGGAGCGTCTAACAACTAATCCACCGCCGGCCTGTGAGCCGCCGATTTACTGATCATGGCAGCACCGGGGCCGCTTGATTTGGGAGATGCATTCGCCATCGGCAGCGCGCTCCGCCCCGTGCGGGTTTCAGGTTTCAGGCTGGTGACAAAGGATAGTGCCAACCAAGAAAGAAGGAGCAGCGAACTGAAAGTTACGAAGATCGAAGATTTCATCAACGAATGTTAGAATGTTAGGGAACGACCGCAGACGCAGTGAGGGAAAGCTTTTTTATCTGTAATGTAAAGAAAAATTGCCTATGGCTGCGGAAATTTCCAGGAAGCATGACCGGGGATTGTCCCACGGAGACGCATGCTGCGATTCTTTGCGCGCAGGAAATTTGAACGGCCGGAGCTTTACTTGCCTGCCTTTTTCGCCCAGGAATCCTTGAGTCCGACGGTGCGGTTGAATACCGGAGAATGACCCGGCTGGTGGTCCTTGCTGTCGGCGATGAAGTAACCCGTGCGTTCGAACTGGCAGGAATACCCCGCCGCCACATCCGCCAGGGCGGGTTCGATTTTCGCCTTGATCACACTGAGCGAATCAGGGTTCAAGGCGCTGGCGAAGCCCTCTTCCTCGCCGTCGGGGTCCTCGACAAGGAACAGGCGGTCGTAGAGCCGGACTTCCGCGTCCCGACTAGTTGCGGCATCGACCCAGTGGATGGCCGCGCGGCACTCCACGCCCTCCGGCGCATCGGCCCCGGCGGTGCCTTTGAGCAGCTCGCAGCGCAGCAGCACGACCTCGCCTTCGCTGTTTTTTTCACAAGACAGGCAGCGGATGATGTCGCCGCCGCGAAGACGCACGTGGCGGCCCGGACCGAGTCGGTAGAACTTTTTCGGCGGGTCCTCCATGAAGTCGCTGGCCTCGATCCAGATTTCGCGGCCATGCGAAATGCGGCGATTTCCCATTTCAGGACGTTCGGGATGCCATTGCAGCTCGGCATCGATCCTCTCGTCCGCGCCGACATTTTCCAAAACAAGCTTCAACGGTTCCAGCACCGCCATGTGTCGCGGCGACTCCCGATTCAAATGACCGCGCACTTCGAACTCCAACAAATCCATGCTCGTCGTGCCGTTGAACTTGGTGATGCCGATGTGCGTGCAAAAATTCCTCACCGCCTCGGCCGGGTAGCCGCGACGACGGATTCCGGAAATGGTCAGCAGCCGGGGATCATCCCAGCCATTCACATGCCGGTCGCGCACCAACTGCAGGAGTTTGCGCTTGCTCATCACCGTGTAGGTCAGGTTCAGGCGGGCGAACTCGATCTGCCGGGGTTTCGAGGACACGGGGCAATGTTCGATCACCCAATCATAAAGCGGCCGGTGGTTTTCAAACTCCAGCGTGCACAACGAGTGGGTCACATGCTCGAGCGCGTCTTCGAGCGGATGGGCGAAGTCATACATCGGATAGATGCACCACGCATCGCCGGTGTTGTGATGAGTGGCGCGCATGATCCGATAAAGCACGGGGTCGCGCAGATTGATGTTGGGAGCGGCCATATCGATTTTCGCCCGCAACACCATGCTGCCATCCGCAAAGTCCCCCGCCCTCATGCCGGCAAAAAGCGCGAGGTTTTCCGCGGTCGGCCGGTCCCGCCACGGCGAGGGGGTGCCGGCCACGTTGACGTTGCCACGGCTTTCCCTCATTTGTTCATGGGTCTGCTCGTCCACATAAGCCAGCCCTTTGTTGATCAACGCCACCGCGCAATCGTAATAAAATTCAAAATAATCACTGGCAAAGTGCAACTCGTCCCACTCAAAACCCAGCCACTTCACATCCTCCTGAATGCTTTCCACATACTCCTGCTCCTCTTTCGAAGGATTGGTGTCGTCGAAGCGAAGATTGCACCGGGCGCCGATCGAGTGAAATTCCCGGGCGATTCCGAAGTTCAGGCAAATGGACTTCGCGTGGCCGATGTGGAGATATCCGTTCGGTTCCGGCGGGAAGCGGGTGATCACGCTTTGATGTTTGCCACTTGCCAGGTCGGCCGTGATGATATCGCGAATAAAGTCCGATTTTTTTTCCCCAGGATCTGACATGACATGTTTCGCCACGACCATGCCGCGACGCGGCGGAAATTACGGTCGATTGCTGGCAATGAAAAGAACATTTCCCCGCCGCTTGGCGGATCGGCGAAAAAAAACTGCCGGAGCTCCCCAGCTCCGGCAGTCATTACCTATGAAAACCCAACCAGCCCCGGTCTTATAACCGAGTACTCATCGGGAAACCTTCAATGAACTACTGTCCACACACACAACTTGATCCAAAATCCCCAATTCGCAACAAATATTTTTGTCATAAACAATCAATTAGCAATTTTCCTTTTTGTAGTAAGGAAAATTACACAAAAAAAATTTGTTTTCCCGCGCTGACCGGAGCCGGTCCGAGGCGAAAATTCAGGGAAAGGAATCAGAATCGGACATCCCTGCATTCCATCACGGAAGCCATTGTTCACGCTGATCCGGCTTTTTGAATTATGAAAATTCCGCAATTCTGTCAAAACAGGCTGATTTCAAGTAGGAGCATGTTGACTGGTTGGGACTTTGTTCCCGGAGGATCTTCCGTTTCTGTGATCACTTCCGACTGGGCACTTTCCTCCGGTCGGCTGCGGTGCAATTTCTCCTTGCCCGTGTGCGTAAAATGGCGCATCAGTGCTGCATGACAGCTCAGTTGCAGGATCTCTTTTCGTTTTTGCGTTTCGCCAGCATCTCCACCGACTCGCGCCACACGGCGGACGTGCGCGACTGTGCGTCGTGGCTGCAACAAAAGCTGCTGTCGATGGGGCTTTCCGTGGAAATACACGAAACCGCCCGGCATCCCGTGGTGGTGGCGCGGAATGAACATCGTGCGGATCGGAAAACGGTGTTGATTTACGGACACTACGATGTGCAACCGGTCGATCCGCTCGAGTTGTGGCAAAGCAACCCTTTCGAACCGGAAATCCGCGAGGGAAAAATCTGGGCGCGCGGAGCCACCGACAACAAAGGGCAGATGCTGGCCCACGTGCTCGGCGTGGAGAAAACCCTGCGCGAAAACGCCGCTTTGCCTGTGAACCTGATCTTTCTCTTTGAAGGGGAGGAGGAAATCGGCAGCCCCAACCTCGCGCCCTTTCTCGAACAACACCGCGAGCAATTGTGCTGCGATGTCATTGCCGTTTCCGACACCGGCATGGTGGCGGCGGGCATTCCGACCATGGGCTACGGACTGCGCGGCATCGCCTGTGCGGAAGTCACCATGCGCGGTCCCAAAAGCGATCTGCACTCGGGCATCTTCGGCGGTGCTGTGGCCAACCCCATCACCGCCCTGGCGCGACTGGTGGCCAGCCTGCACGATGACAAGGGCCGCATTCAGATCCAAGGATTTTATGATGACGTGCGGCGGCTGGAAACGTGGGAGTCCGAGATGTGGCGACAGATTCCCGGCGTCGCCGAAGCGGACTATCTTCGCTCGACCGGCTCGCCCGCGGTTTTCGGCGAAGACGGATACAGTTCCGCCGAGCGCGTTTGGGCGCGTCCGACCGCCGAATTGAACGGCATCGGCGGCGGATACCAAGGCGAAGGTTCCAAGACCGTTCTTCCCGCGAAGGCGTTTGCCAAGTTCTCCTTCCGGCTGGTTCCCGATCAGGATCCACGGGACATTTTGGAAAAAGCCGAACGGCATTTCCGGGAGCATTGTCCGCCGGGGGTGCTTTGCGACATCGAGATCGGCCACGACGGCAAGCCCTACCTTGCGGACCCGCATTCCGCGGACGGCAAAGCCGCGCAACGAGCCTTGCACAAGGCCTTCGGTCACGAACCGGTATTGATTCGTGAAGGGGGAAGCATTCCCATCATCCAGTCGTTCCGCGAAATCCTCGGAGCCGACACACTCCTGCTCGGCCTGGCGTTGCCGGATTGCCGGATCCACGCCCCGAACGAAAATTTCCCGGTGGAGAATTTCGAGACGGGAATCCTTCTCAATCAATTTTTGTTAGATGAACTGGCGAATGCCTAGGCCAGGATCTCCGTGACCAGGCGCGCCGGCAGAACCCCGGTCAGGCGGTTGTCGAGGCCCTGGTATTTGTAGGCGAGTCGTTGGTGGTCAATCCCCAACTGATGCAAAATCGTGGCGTGCAGATCGCGGATGTGCATGGCTCCGGAAGTGATGTTGAACGACATCTCATCGGTCTCGCCATAGTTGAATCCCGGTTTGATACCGCCGCCCGCCATCCAGATGGAAAAGGCGCGCGGATGATGGTCGCGACCGTAGTTGGTGGCCGACAACTCACCTTGCGAATAGGTCGTGCGGCCGAACTCGCCACCCCAGATCACCAGGGTGTCGTCGAGCATGCCCCGTTGCTTCAAATCCTGGATCAGGCCGTAACTACCCTGGTCGATGTCGCGGCATTGCTCGCGGATGTCATGGGGCAGGTTGCCGTGCTGGTCCCAACCGCGATGGAAAATCTGCACAAAGCGCACGCCGCGTTCGAGCAAGCGGCGCGCCATCAGCGTCGAACTCGCGAAGGTGCCGGTTTTTTTGGAATCGGGACCATAAAGATTGTATGTCGCCTCGGTCTCCTTCGACAGGTCAGCCAGTTCCGGCACGCTGCTTTGCATGCGGAAGGCCATTTCATACTGCTGGATTCGGGTCTGGATTTCCGGATCGCCGACCAACTCGTAGGACTTCTGGTTCATCGTTGACAAGCCATCGAGCATCTTGCGGCGCAGTTCGCGTGGCACGCCCGGCGAGTCCTGAAGAAACAAAACCGGATCGCCCTTGGAACGCAACGCCACCCCGGCGTGTTTGCCGGGCAGGAAAGCGGAGCCCCAGAGGCGCGAGGAAATCGCCTGGACGTTAGAACCCGGATTCGAATGGCTGGCGTGAAGAACGACAAAGGTGGGAAGGTCCTTGTTCATCGATCCGAGGCCGTACGACATCCATGCGCCGATCGACGCCTTGCCGCCGACCATGTTGCCGGTGTACATCAACTGGTTGGCCGGCTCGTGATTGATCGCGTCGGTGTGCATGGAACGGATCACGCAAATATCGTCGGCCATCTTCGCAGTCCACGGAAGGATTTCAGAAATCCAGGTGCCGTCCTTGCCGTGCTGGGCGAATTTGAAAATCGAGGGCGCGGCGGGAAACTTCGACTGACCCGCGGTCATACCCGTCAAACGCTGTCCGGATGCCACAAGGAAATCCTTGATGTCCTTGTTGAACTCCACCTTTGGTTTGTAGTCGTAGATATCGAGCTGCGAGGGAGCGCCGATCATCGAAAGATAAATCGCCCGTTTTGCCTTCGGCGCGAACTGGGCCAGGGCGGGTGGAATTTCTCCCGAGGAGGAGCCCATCGCCTCCTCGCCGAGCAGGGATGCCAGGGCCGCATAGCCCAGGCCGGTGGCGTTCTTGCGGAAGAAATGCCTCCGCGTCAGCGATGAGTTGAAAAGTTCAATGTCGTTCATGGCAATTGTTTCGTTAGGGGTTGTGGGAAAATCATTTCGTCAGTGCTTCATCGAGATTGAACATCGAACTGACCACCAGGGTCCATGTGGCCAGTTCCGCCGGGGCGATTTTCGGATCGGACCTCGATTCACCCACGCTGATCACCTTGACGGCCTCGGCTTCATTTTTCAGATAGAAAGCCTCCGCATCCTGCCGCAGCGCCTCGAACGTCTTGATCTCGTCGGCTGACAACGCGCGACCCAGCAGCAACTGGCTGATGGAATTGAATCGCGCGTTCGCATCCGAACCGCTGCTGATCGTATTGGCCGCCAGTTGGCGGAATCCCTCGACAAACTGCGGGTCGTTGAGCGTGACAAATGCCTGCAACGGAGTGTTGGTCCGTTCGCGGCGGACGCAGAACACCTCGCGGCTGGGAGCATTGAGGATCTCCATCGATGGATTGGGCGCGGTGCGTTTCCAGATCGTATACATCGAACGTCGATAAAGATTCTCGCCCTTGTCCTGCACGTAATTTTTCGTGTTGGATTCATTCATCGCCACCGCTTCCCAGATGCCTTCCGGCTGGTAGGGTTTCACCGAAGGACCGCCGACCTTGTTGACCAGCAACTTCGATTGAAGCAGAATGGAATCGCGCAACGGCTCCGCTTCCAGGCGGAAGCGCGGGGCGCGGGCGAGCAAGCGATTGAGCGGGTCGCGCTCCATCTTGTCCGGGCTCGCGACAGCGGACTGACGGTAAGTGGCGGATGTCACCATGAGTTTGGCCATGTGGCGGTAGTCCCATCCCGAATCCATGAACTCCACGGCGAGCCAGTCGAGCAGTTTCGGATGGCTGGGGCGGGCACCCATCACGCCGAAGTCCTCCACGGTTTCGACAATGCCGGTGCCGAAAATGTATCCCCAAAGCCGGTTCACCGTCACCCGGGCAGGCAGCGGGTTGGTTTTTGAAGCCAGCCATTGACCGAGGCCGAGGCGGTTTTTCGGCATCGAATCGGTCATCTGCGGCAGCGCTTTCGGCACACCGACACCGACTTTCTCACCTTTGTCCATATAGGAACCGCGGACCAGCATGTGGGCAAAAGGTTCCGAATTGGGTTTCTCCTCCATGATCAAAGTCACCGCACCATTGCCCTTGAGCTTTTCCTTCTCCGCAAGCGCCGCGGTCTGTTTTTCCTTGGCGGACTTCAACACCGGATCGAAACCGTTCAGGTACGTTTGATAAAGCGCCTCGGTTTGTTCGAGGGTTCGTTTGTCCGCCGGCACGGCGAGCAAATTGGTGATCGGCGTCCTGCTGGCCAGCGCGGCGACATCGGCGGCACTGAGCAATTTGTTGTAAATGCGCAAATCCTGCAGCGCGGTGACACCCTGGATGTTCGTGCCACCCGAGCGGGCGCCAATGGTGAACGGCACCGAAGTCTGAATGTTGTCGCCAACGGCTTTGACAGTCGGCGTACTGGCGGCGGGCTTGCCGTCAACATAGATCGTGAGAACCTGGTCGGACGGTTTGCCGCCGTCGAACGTGACCGCGACATGATGCCATTGGCCGGGAGTCAATGCGTCATTGGCAACGATTTTTGTCGCCTTGTCCTGCCACGAGTCGATGACATGAACAGCGGGCTTGCCGGCTTCCAACCATAAATCCCAGCCGCGATAGTTCTCCTTTTCATTCATTCGTGCAAACACAGCACCGGCCGGAGCGCCTTCGACGTAAATGAACGTGGCGTAGCTGAACGAATCGCTGCGTTTGAAATTCGCGACATCGCCGACCGAAATCACCTGGGTGTTCACAAGCAATGCCTTGCCGCCTGGGCCATCGCGACGCTGCACGGCCGCTGGATTTTCGTAGGGCTTGCCGAGCAGGCTGCCGCGGATCGGGCCTTCCGCTTCATTGAGCGGCAGTTGCATCACCAGCGACGGGTCGGGGGCATCAGCGGCAGCCGCTGGCTGCGACGCGAGCCATTTTTCAAAATCGGGACGCGCGTTTTTCGCACGCTCGGCGACATTTTTTTCATAATCGGCCAGCTCCTTGTCGAGTTGCTCGATTCGAGAGCGATCCGCGAAAGTGGTCGCGAAAATGTTCGGCGGATGCTGGCCGTTGTTGCCGTCGAGCGCCGACATCGGCGTGTTTCGGAAAAACGCGCTGAGCTGGTAAAAATCCTTCTGATTGACCGGATCAAACTTGTGATCATGGCATTGCGCGCACTGTGTGGAAAGACCCAGCCAAATGGCTGAAGTGGTGGTCACGCGGTCCGCGGCGTAGATCGCATCGTATTCTTCCGGGATCGCACCACCTTCGCCGGTGGTCGGCAAACAACGGTTGAATCCGGTGGCGACCTTTTGATCGAGGGTCGCATTGGGCAGGATGTCGCCGCCCATTTGTTCGATGGTGAACTGATCCCAGCGCATGTTGCTCTTGAACGCATTGATCACCCAGTCGCGGTACGGCCAGATGCTGCGGTAGTTGTCGATGTGAATGCCGTGGGTGTCGGCGTAGCGTGCGGCATCGAGCCACTGCTTGGTGAAATGCTCGGCGCTGGCAGTGGATGAAAGCAGGCGGTCGGCCGTGGCATCGATGGCCTTGTCGGGATCGAGCGCGAAATCCTTTTCAAAAGCATCAAGGTCCTCGGGAGATGGCGGCAATCCGGTGAGGTCGAAATTCATGCGGCGCAGCAAACGGCGGGTATTCTCGACCGGGTTCGGCTTAAACTGGTTCTTCTCGAGCTTTTCGAGAATGAACGCATCGATGGGATTCTTGCCCCAGGCGGCATCGGCGACGGCGGGAACCGGTGGTCGTTGCGGCGGGATGAACGACCAGTGAGGTTCGTACTTGGCGCCCTGTTGGACCCATTTTTCCAGCAGTGCGATTTGTTCCGGTTTGAGATCCTTGTGGGCCTCGGGAGGCGGCATGCGCAATTCCGGGTCCGTCTCATGGATCAACTGGATCATCAGCGAAGCCGCCGGATCTCCCGCCACGATGGCTGCTTTGCCGTTCTCCCGCTTCGCGTAGGCAAACTCCGCGCTGTCGAGCCGCAGCGGTTCTTTTTTCGGTTCGCGCGTGCCGGAGTCGGGGCCGTGACAATGGTAACAGGTCTCGGCGAAAATCGGCTGGATGTGCTCGTTGAACGAAACCGTTTCAGGCAGCAGCAACTGCACTTTCTGATCCGTGGCCTGTTCCGCACCAGCGGATTTTTGCAGAAGACCCAATGCCACTCCCGACTTGTTGCACGAGGCAAAAAGCAGTATTCCCAAAAGCGCGAAAAATGAACGGCGGATTTTCATAAATTGGTTGGTGACTACGGGCAATGCAGCCTGATTCTTTCAGGTGGGAAACATAGCCGCGCCAGGCGATAAAGCAAGCACCTGCATCACAGCGAGGGCGCAGAGTGAAGGATGATTGCTTTAGGGCGTGAAGCGACCGCCCCCCGCCGGAAACCTTGCAGAGCGTTCTTTGCCTTTTGATTGTTGCGGTCACAATCACCTTGCCAAGAACTCTGGTGGGGCATCAATATCGGGTGCCGGGTCAAACCGGCGTGATCGGGAAGCCCTTGGATGGGGCAGTCAATCGATGGGGAAGCCGGTGTGAATCCGGCGCGGTACCGCCACTGTGATTTCCCCCTGCGCGAGCGGAGGGAAAAAGTCAGATCGCCAGCCTGATCATCATTCTAGCCGCCTGCGGATCTCAGGCGAACGGAGACATTACATGAACGAAAAAAAAGCAAGGCCCCGGGCGGGTCAGCGTTGGCGTGCTGTCGTGGCACGGGGGTTGTTGGCGATACTGTTTCCTGCTGCACAAGCTGCGGCGGAGGTGGAATCGGAACTCGAAAAACTGGTGGTCTCCGCATTGCGGGTGCCGCGGGATGCCGCCGATGTCACATCCGCGGTGACGGTGCTCGATCCCGCCGAGTTGCAGTCGCGCGGCTTGCTGCAATTGCGCGAGGCTCTCAATGAATCGCCCGGAGTGATCGCGACATCCACCGGCGGCGAGACCGGCGCCCTGGGCTCGCTGTTCATCCGTGGCACCACCACGAACTATTCGCAGATGGTCGTCGACGGCATGCGCTTGAGCGATTCCACCACGCCACTGGGCAACATTCTCGGGGCATCGAGGGTGTTTGATCTCGGACGCATCGAAATCCTGCGCGGTGCCCAGGGCGCGGCGTACGGCGGCGAATCGGTCGGCGGGGTTTTGTGGATGGAAACCGCACGCGGACAGGGCGATCCGCGCGTCGGCGTGTTTGCCGAAGCGGGCTCCTTCGGCAGCTACAGCACAGCATTGAAGTATCAGGGCGAAACGAAGGGACTTTCGTATTTTGTTTCCGGTGCCTATGAAGAAACCGAGAACGACGCGCCATCGCAGGATTTCAACCTGAGCAGCACCGCGCTGCGGGTCGAGCAATCGACCGGTCGAGATTGGTTGGTCGGACTCACCTTCCGCGGTCTGACATCCGACTACAACAACCGCGGCCTCTCGCAGGACGGTTACGATGCCACACTGACCACCGTTTATGCGAAGGGCCGGATCAACAAGGAATGGCGCACCACATTTCTCGCGGGATTCCAACAGGAATTCTACGACAGCGATTCCTCGTTCGGACATTACGGAACCGACCTGAGGGCGATCAGTCTGGGCAATGATCACGACATCGCATTCTCCGGCAACCTGCATTTCCTCTGTGGCGTTTTCGCGCATCGCAGCGATTTCAGCAACAGCATCGGCACCGCGGCGGACCGCGACCGCTACGGGGCTCATGCGGCCTTGGAATGGGAGCCGTTGCCCGACTGGCAGACCTATGCTGCGCTGCGCTTCGAACACTACGATGCCTATGGCGACGAGACAACATGGCGTGTGGGTTCGTCGTATCAGCTGAAAAACTCCGCAACAATCGTTAGAGCCGGGATCGGCTCGTCATTCCGCGCGCCGAGTTACCTCGATTTGTATGGTTCCTCTTTTGGTGCGGGCAATCCCGATTTGAACGCCGAATCCGCACTCGGCTGGGATGTTGGCATCGAACAGAAAATCGCTTCCGCGTTATGGTTTCAGGCGACCCTCTTTCGCAACGAGATCCGCGACAACATCGACAGCTTCGCGCAGCCGATGCCGGTCAACCGCGAGGGAACCACCGCCACCCAAGGTCTGGAGGCAGCGGTCAAGGGTCGGTTGTTTCGCGATGACCTGACGTACCGGCTGGCGTGGACTTATCTGCCCGAAAGCCTGAGCGAACAACCGAAAAGCCATCTTCAGGCTTCGGTCGACTGGCAGGCCGGGGAGAAGCTGATGATCGGCCTCGGCCTGCGTTCGCTGACCGATCATTCCTGGGGAGGCGACGACCTCGACGGTTACACGCTTTGGCGGCTCTATTCGCAGTATCGTGTTTCCGAGCATCTGCAACTGCATGCACGACTGGAAAATCTAACGAATGAAAACTACCTGCTCTCCGACTTCTACGGTGATCCCATCGCCGGTGCCGGATTCGGAGTCTTCGGCGGTTTGAGCATCGAATGGTGATTGCGATGTCGGGATTTTCTTTTCAAGCGCTCGAAATGCGTTCATAACTCCGCCGTGTTCCGGCCGATGCGCAACGACGCGGTGAAAGTACTGCTGTACCTTTTGGGGGCGGTGCTGCTCGGCATGCTGATGCTGCCCGTCTTGCATTCCCTCGGTTCGGCGGCGCGGGAAATCACCCATGAAAAACTAACGAATTTCCTGTTGCTCGGATTCAGCAGGTTTTCGGAAAGCGCCACCCTCGTTGAATTTTTCCGCTGTTCCGTGGCGGTGTCGGCGCTGATCCTGCTGCCATCGTTGCTCAAGGGTCTAACAACAAAGTCCGCATCGATGCCCGTGCAGCGCAGGCCCTGGCAATTGCTGCTGTTCCCCACCGACACCGCATCATCGCTGCGCGGCGGATTGCGGGCCAATCCCCGGAAGGTTCGCGATTTTCTCACAGGTTTTCTCCTCGCCGGCGCATTCCTGGTCACCGCGATCGGCTTCGCCATGCACGGGGGTTCGCTGTCCGGAAAAACGGCGATCGACTGGTCGCAATTGGCGACTTCCTGTTTGTGGGCGCTGCTTGTCGCCCTCATCACCGAAATCCTGTTCCGGGGAATTTTGTTAGGCTTTCTGTTGCGGATTTTTCCCGCCTTTACCGCGGTTTTCCTGGTGGCGTTGCTGGGCGCCGTGGCTCATGTCTGGCAGCGTCCGATCACCTGGGTGGACCCGCCAGTGGTTGGTCTGGATGCAGGCTGGCAGGTTTTGAAGGCGATGTTCGTGCAGGCTGCGGACATGCAAAGAATTTGCGGATCGTTCATTCCCGTGCTGGTTTTCGGCATGGTGCTGGGATTTGCGCGTCATCGCAGCGCGTCGCTCTATGCCTCTTGTGGATTGCACGCCGCGGGCAGCCTGGCTTTTGCTGCAATTCCGTTTCTTTTCACATCGCAGATGGGCAACCCGGCGGAATCCCTATTCCGGATTGCAGGGCACACCCCGATCCAGGGCGCGCTCGCCATCACTGCGGCTGTGGCGGCCGGCATGGTCGTTCTGATTTTCACACAACGGCGGACGTATGAAGAGTTCTGAGAAGGCCGGAGAATCCGCCTGGAAAAAAGGGACCGGAGCCCTTCTCGACCTGCTGTTCCCTCCTTCCTGCGAAATCTGCCACGAGGTCCAGCAGCAGGGAAAATACTTGTGCGAGCACTGCAACAAAAACCTGCCGAGAATTGCCGAACCCTGTTGCGAAAAGTGCGGCGAGATGTTCGAAGGAAACATCCAGAGCAGCTTTGTCTGTCCGAATTGCGCGGGGCTGGATTATGCATTCTCGTTCGCGCGTCCGGTGCTCGACTGCAGCGATGCGGCGCGTGAATTGATCCATCATTTCAAATACAGCCGCGCCATTCATCTTGCACGCGATCTCGCGAGCATCGCCGCCGAGGCCTTTGACGACCCGCGATTCCAGCGCGCTTTGGAACAGCGCTGGCCGCTGGTTCCCGTGCCGCTGCACTGGCGGCGACGGCAGCATCGCTTTTTCAACCAATCCGAGGAAATCGCCCGCCATCTGGGGAAAATGCTCGATCTTCCCGTCGTGCCCGCATTGAAGCGGATTCGCGCCACCGAGACCCAGACGCATCTGAGCCGGAAAAAACGCCTGCAAAACCTGCGCGGGGCCATGCAGCTTTCCCGACAAGGCAAAACGTTGTTGCGAAAAAATCCGCCGGAAGGGGCGGTGTTGATCGACGACGTATTCACCACCGGGGCCACGGTTCACGAATGCGCGAAAATTTTGCACGCGAACCGTTTTGAAAACGTAGTTGTCGTAACCGTCATGAGAGGGTAGGATACCGCCGCAGGGCGCGCCGAAACCCGGTGTCCGGCCATCATCATCATGGGAATTTTTGACAAACCACGACTTCGTCCCCAGGACAAACGCGAGGACATGCCCGAAGGCATGTGGACCAAGTGTCCATCCTGCGATGCGATGCTGCACCAACTGGATCTCAAACAAAATCTCAACGTCTGTCCGCCCTGCGGTCATCATTTTCTGATGGGTTCGCGTGAGCGCATCGAGAATCTCGCCGACCCCGCAAGCTTCGAGGAAACCAACGCCGACATGGTGTCGGCCAATCCGCTGGGCTTTGCCAACTACAGCGAAAAGATCGAACAGCAACGCAAGAGCAGCGAACTGAACGACGCGGTGATCACCGGTCGGCTGCGCATCGAAGGCATGCCGGCGGTGATCGCGGTCATGGATTTCCGGTTTTTCGCCGGATCGATGGGCTCCGTGGTGGGTGAAAAAATCACCCGCGCGATCGAACTGGCGACCGCGGAGAAACGCGGTGTGGTCATCATCTCGGCGTCCTCCGGCGCACGCATGCAGGAAGGCATGTTGTCGCTGATGCAAATGGCCAAAACCTGCGGGGCACTGGCCTTGCATGCGGAGGCGAAACTTCCGTACATTTCCGTCATGACCCATCCGACAACCGGCGGTGTCACGGCATCGTTCGCAACCATCGGCGATGTCAATCTGGCCGAACCGAAATGCATGATCGGTTTCGCCGGACCGCGGGTGGTGAAGGAAACCACGCACCAGAATCTGCCTCCCGGATTTCAAACGGCGGAGTTCATGATGGAACACGGCCTGGTCGATGACATCGTCGCCCGCAAGGATCTGCGCGGCAAATTGGGCAAACTGCTGGCCTACATGCTGCCCCTTCCGCATGACGTATCCTGAAGCGATCTCCTGGCTGTTTTCCACCCAGATGTTCGGCATCAAACTCGGTTTGGACGGACCCCGCGAGTTGCTGCGTCGCTATCTCGCCTATCCGGCTCACGGCGTCCGCGTGATTCACGTGGCCGGCACCAACGGCAAGGGCTCCACCTGCGCGTTCATCGATGCCGTGGCCCGCGCCTCGGGCCTGCGGACCGGACTGTTCACCTCGCCGCACCTCATCGACTATCGGGAACGCATCGTGGTTTCGGGCGCGGAAATTTCCGAGGAGGATTGTCTCAGGCATCTGACCGCCTTGCGCGATCTCTGCGAGTCGCTGGAAACGCATCCGACATTTTTTGAAATCACGCTGACCCTGGCGATGAAATATTTTGCCGAAAAAGAATGCGAATTGATCGTTCTGGAAACCGGCATGGGGGGAAGGCTCGACGCCACCACGGCCGTGCCTGCGGATGTCGCGGTGATCACTCCGGTCGGACTCGATCACATGCAATGGCTCGGCGACACGCTGGAGAAAATCGCGTTGGAAAAAGCCGGCATCATTTGTCCGCACAAGCCCGTGATTTCCGCCGCACAGCATCCGGATGTCGAGCGGGTGATTGCGATGCAGTCTAACGAAATGCGGGCTCCGCTCACGTTGGTCAAAGATGCCTTGACCGGTTATCCGTTGTCGCTGGCCGGCCCGCACCAACAGCAAAATGCGGCGGTGGCGCTGGCGGCGCTGCATGCGGCTGCAATCGAACTTCGCTACGAATCGGTGCAATACGGTCTCTCCCACACGTATTGGCCCGGTCGTTTTGAAATGATCAGCCATCACGGCGCGACCCTGGTCCTCGATGGCGCGCACAATCCCCACGCGGCGGCTGTGCTGGTCGAAACCTGGAACACGATGTTTCCCGGCATCAAACCCTCGCTGGTTTTCGCTGCCGTTTCCTCAAAGGACGTCTCGGGCGTGCTGACTCTGCTCGCCCCGCTCGCGGAGAGAATTTTTTTCTGTCCGGTGAACAGCCCGCGCTCGCTCGGCACGGAGGAGTTGCTGGCGGCCACGCCCGATGCCAACCTATCTTGCGAAGCCCATGGGGATTTTGTGGCGGCACTCGACGCCGCATTGAAGCACGCGGCCCCGGTATTGATCGCAGGCAGCCTTTACTTGGTCGGGCAGGCGAAAGCGCATCTGAGCGGTGCGGATTTTCAAAGCAGTGCCCAATGAAGCGGGGTCAATTCGGCTCGAGAGCGGATTTCTCGCGTTCGATGCGCACCGCCTGGGTGCCGACGAGATCCTTGACCCGGGTGCGCAGGGTCGAGTCCACGGCATCGAGCATGCCACTGGCCGCGGCATCCAGTTCCATTTGCTGCTTCAGCTCGCGCAGCAGCCAGGCGCGATCCTCGCCGGTGACCTTGTTCGCCCAGCCGTCCTTGTTTTCCAGTTCATCGAAGTCGATCAGCTCGACGCCGAGAATTTCCGCGCGCGGAAAATTCGCCACCACTTCATCACCGACCATCCGCAGCGACACACCCGGTTCGAGTCGATAACCGGCTTTCACCTTGTAGTGTCCCCGCACGATCACCCGCTTGGTGCCCAGCGGCAGATACTTGAGCAACGCGCCGGTGTTTTCCAGTTCCCTCACCGCACTCATGCGCATCTCCATCAATGCGAGTTCGGTGATGTCCTTCTTTTCCTCGATCACCGCCCGGTCGGCCACCATTTTCGTGCTGCTGCCGGTGATCGCCGCAAGCACCTGATCCAGCCGGTGAGCCGCAGAAGATGTGGTCTTCTGGATTGTCTGCTCGATTTTCCAGACCCCGAAAATGATCATCCCCGCAAGAAATCCCAGCGCCATCAACCAGCGCAAGGTTCTTCCTGTTTCCGCGTTCATGGCTTGATTCTACAAGCGTTGCGGCATATTTCAACCAATCATCGATCTTGCCTCTTGCATATTTCCGAAAATTTGCCCAAAACACCGCACGCGCAATCCTGATATGAAGCCCCACGAACTGTACAAATCCGTCGATCCCGCACTCGTCTCTCGCATGCTGGACTGGTTCCGCTCGAACGACAAGAATGTCTACAAACACACCGTGGCAACCCTGGCCAGCGCGCGCAAACTCCGGCCGGTTTTCGTCGCCAAGAAATCCACCGCCGATCAATACAAATGGATCCTGCAAACCCTGCAATTGCGGGCGTCGGACACCCTGGGCGAACATCTTCTGCAGGCCTGGTTCATGGCCGGACACCAGGCGATGCTGGGCACCTTCTGCGATGCGCTGGGCATCCTCCACGACGGCAAGGGCTCGATCCACGGCGACCTGCCCGAAGCGATGGACGATACACGCCTGGACGATGGCATCACCAAACTTCTCGAGCACAACGAGCCGAAAATTGTCGGACTCTATCTGCACGTGTTCAACCTCCAGCGCGAAGGTGGCTGGGACAATCTCTCCGAGCGCCTGGCGAACAACCCGCAACTGCAGGTGGCGTAAAGCACCGGGTGAGCAGGCTTGTCAGAAACAGGCCTGCATCAGGGGTCGCAGCCAATCGGGAATGGTAAAATTTTTCCCGTCGCACGCGCTTGCGGCAACCACTCCACGGGTTGCCGAAGTGAAAACAATGGCCTCAGCATGTGAGAAAAGTTCACGGGAAATGTCCTGTTCCCTCAGGGGTATGCCATGTTTCACTGCCGACTCGATAAGCACTTCGCGCATCACACCCGGCAGACATCCGGAGCTGAGCGGAGGGGTGAAAAGCGAACCGGCGACGACAACGAATACATTGCTGGTCGTGCCCTCGCAAAGATGCCCGCTGGTATTGAAAAAAACGCCTTCATCGGCCCCGCGTTGACGTGCCCAGTCGAGCGCGACGAGATTTTCCGCATACGAGGTGGTCTTCAGGCCCGCCAGCGGGCTGCGATCGTTGCACAGCCACGGCAGGGTGATGGCGCGCAGGGAGTCATATTGCGGGGGACAAGGCACCGCACTGATGATGATTCGCGCAGTTGCACCGGGTTGCAAGCTCCGCAAGGTCCCCTCTCCCGCTGTCAGCGTGAGCCGGATTCTTGTCCGGCCGGTGTCACAATGGTTTTTCGCACACAACTCCGTCACCACGGCGCCGATGTCGATGTTTTCCAGCGACGGCAGACCTAACAAATCGACCGATTTTTGCATCCGCAGAAGGTGTTTCCCGACATGGCGGATCGCGCCATTGACCGCCAGCATCGTTTCGAAGGCACCGAGTCCGTGCAGCAATCCGCGGTCATCCGCCGCGATCGACAGTTGTCCGTCATCGATCCATTTTCCATCGCACCAGACGCAAGGCATGCGTGGATCGTAGGGAAAAACCTTGCAGCCCGCAACCATGCAAAAGTCCACGATGCCGTGTTTCGCGGGATTTGTGATGGAAATGCCCGCCGTTTCACTCTACAAGATGCGTCCCGCAGCACACCGATCATGACCCTTGTCAAGCAACTCGAATCCGCACTCGCCGCCGTTCTCTCTTCCCAATTGGGCGAGCCGACATCCGCCACTGTCAGCCCGGCGACGGATCTGCGCTTCGGCGACTATCAATCGAACGCCGCGATGGTGCTTGCGAAGTCACGCAAGATGAACCCGCGCGCGCTTGCGGAACAAATCATCGCCGCCTGGCCTGCGGACGGCATCGCCACAGCGGAGATCGCCGGGCCGGGATTCATCAACTTCCGCATCAAGGCGGAAATCTACGCCGCACGCATGCAACAAGCCGCCAGCGATGATCGACTGGGCCTCGAACCAGTGGCCGATGCGCGCACCATTGTCATCGATTTCTCCGCGCCCAACGTCGCCAAACCGATGCACATCGGTCACATCCGCTCGACCATTCTCGGCGACAGCCTGGCGCGCATCGCTTCTTTTCTGGGCCACAAGGTGATCACCGACAACCACATCGGCGACTGGGGCACGCAGTTTGGCATGGTCACCTGGGCATGGAAAAACATTCTCGATGAAAACGCCCTGCTCGCCGATCCCCTCGCGGAACTGCTGCGCCTTTACCGCCATGCCAGCGACGCATCGAAAGCCGACGACGGCATCCGCGAACAATGTCGTGCGGAGTTGGTCAAACTCCAGCAGGGCGACGCGGAAAATTTCGCAATCTGGTCGCGCTGCCTGGAACTTTCGAAGCAGGGACTGCAACAGATCTATCAACGCCTCGATGTGCATTTCGACCACTGGCTCGGCGAAAGCGCCTACAACGACGCCCTGGCGCCGCTGGTGGAAAAATTGTTAGAGCAACGTCTCGCCCGCGAGAGCGACGGTGCCGTGTGCATCTTTTCGGACGGCTCGGTCGGCGATCCCACCAAGGATCCTTTTCTGATCCGCAAGGACGGCGAGTGGACCGATTTTCCGATGATGATCCGCAAGAGCGATGGTGCGTACAACTATGCCACGACCGACATCGCAACGCTGCAATTCCGCAACGACGAATGGCAGGCGGATTCGATCTGGTATGTTGTCGACCATCGCCAGTCCTCGCATTTCCAACAGCTTTTTGCCGTCGCGGAACGACTTGGTCTCGGCGATCTCGATTTGCGGCACATCGCATTCGGAACGATCCTCGGCACCGATGGCAAACCGCTGAAAACCCGCGCCGGCGATCTGCCGCAGCTCGCGGATGTGCTCGACGATGCGGTCACCGCGTCGCGCAAAACAGTGAACGAACGCAGCAGGCTGGACACCGATGAAGAACGCGCCGCGCTCGCGGAACTGATCGGCATCAGCGCGGTGAAGTTCACCGAACTCGCGCATCACCGCCTGTCCGACTATGTTTTCGATCTCGACAAGATGGTCGCGCTCGAAGGCGACACCGCGCCGTATTTGTTCTACAGTTACGTCCGCTCGCGCTCCATTTTCCGCAAACTCGAGGAACCGTTTCATCCCGGTGCCGCAATCGAACTGGTCGAAGACGCCGAAATCCATCTGGCGCGCCTGCTTTCGCGCTTCGCTGAAGTGGTGCCCGCCGTGCTCGACGACTGCCGTCCGAACATCCTGACGAGTTACCTGTTGGAAACCGCGCGGGCGTTTCATTCCTACTTCGAAGCCTGCCCGGTTCTCAAGGCCGAGGGGATCACCCGCCACAGCCGGCTCACTCTCTGCCACGTGACCGCCCGCACCCTCGCCACGGGTCTGGAATTGTTAGGAATTCCCGTACCGGAACGAATGTAACAAACACGCATCATGATTCCCGACTGGCAAAACCTCGGCGCACGACTCGAGGGTGAACTGCACACCGATGTGCTGACCAGAAAACTCTATGCCACCGATGCCTCAGAGTATCAGGAACTTCCGGCGGCCGTTTGCATGCCGCGCAGTGCGGCGGATCTGCGCGAATTGATCGCATTCGCCCGACAGCACAAGTTCGGCCTGATTCCGCGAACGGCGGGAACATCGCTCGCCGGTCAGGTCGTCGGCAGTGGCATCGTCATCGAAATGGGCCGGCACATGAACGGCATTCTCGCGATCGATGCCGAAACGCGGCGAGTGAAAGTGCAACCCGGTGTCGTGCGCAACGAACTCAATGCCGCGCTGGCACCGCACGGAATCTTTTTCGCTCCGGAAACCGCGACCGCCAACCGGGCGATGATTGGTGGCATGGTCGGCAACAACTCCTGCGGGGCCAATTCCATCGTTTACGGCAGCACGCGCAACCATCTGGTCTCCTGCCGCGGGTTTTTAAGCGACGGCTCCGAAGTCACATTCGGGGCGTTGACGCGCGAACAATTTCACGCAAAGTGCGAGGGCGGCTCGCTCGAATCCTCGATCTATCGGAAAATCCGCGACATGCTGGAAAACGCCGGCAACCGCGAGACCATCGAACAGAACTTTCCGAAAAAATCGGTGACCCGTCGCAATACCGGATATGCGCTCGATGCCCTGATGGATGCAGGGGTTTTTGATTCCCCCGGTGGAGACGATTTCAATTTCTGCCGCCTGATTGCGGGTTCGGAAGGCACCCTGTTTCTCGGCTGCGAATTCGAATTGAACTGCGAACCGTTGCCACCGCCCGCCGTCTTGATGTGCGGACACTTTGCCACCGTGGACGAAGCACTGCGGGCGACACTGCTGGCAATGGAGCATCGGCCCTCCGCCGTGGAATTGATCGACCGCCACATCCTCGACTGCACCCGGCAGAGCCCCGAGCAAAGCCGCAACCGCGACTTCGTGCAGGGTGACCCCGGCGCGATCTTGGTGGTGGAGTTGCGGCTTGAAGACGGCGGCGCGGCTGATCAAACATTCCGACTGCTCGAGCAACAGATGCGCGCCGCCGGACTCGGTTATGCATGGCCCGTGCTGAGAGGTGCCGAGGCCAACAAAGTCTGGGAACTGCGTCGTGCCGGACAGGGGGTGATGAGCAACGTCGCCGGCGACAAAAAACCGCGCGAAGTGGTCGAGGACACTGCCGTAGCGGTTGCGGACCTGCCCGACTACATCGCCGAATTCGACCGCCTGATGCGTGAAAAACATGGACTTTCCTGCGTCTACTACGCACATGCCGGTGCGGGTGAACTGCACAACCGGCCGTTGTTTGACTTGAAGACCACGGAAGGCGTGAAGCTCTTTCGGGATGTCGCGACCGATGTCGCCGCATTGGTGAAAAAATACCGCGGCTCCTTGAGCGGCGAACACGGCGACGGCCGCCTGCGCGGCGAATTCATTCCCTTCATGGTGGGTTCCGCATGCCACGGGATGATGCGCGAGGTGAAATCCGCTTTCGATCCAACTGGCATTTTCAATCCGGGAAAAATCATCGACACCCCGCCGATGGACACTTCGCTGCGTTATGTGCCCGGTCAAACGACCACCGAGCATGAGACGATCCTCGACTTTTCCGACACCCAGGGCATCACCCGGGCGGCGGAAAAATGCAACGGCTCGGGGGATTGCCGCAGGAGTCATTTGTTAGGTGGCACGATGTGTCCGAGTTACCAGGTCACACGCGACGAAAAACACAGCACGCGAGGTCGGGCCAACATGCTGCGCCAGGGTCTCAGCAACACTTCACCGCAGCAGGCTCTGGCCAGCGGTGAACTCGACGAGGTGCTCGATCTGTGCCTCTCTTGCAAGGCCTGCAAGTCGGAATGTCCCTCGACCGTGGACATCGCAAAGATGAAAGCCGAGTCCATGCAGTGGAGCCACGATGTTCACGGCGTGCCGTGGCGTTCGCGCATGATTGCCGCGTTTCCATTTTTGTTAGAGATGGCGTCCCTTGCTCCATGGCTTTGGAACGGCATCTTTGGCAGGCCGTTTTTCCGTCGGCAGGCCAACAAACTCTGCGGTTTTCATCCGGATCGAACGATTCCCCTGCTGCACCACACCACCCTGCGCCGCTGGTTCACGAGCCGTCCGCTGCGCCGACCGCGCCCGTCGCAGGGGCTGGTCCATTTGTTCTGCGACGAATTCACCAACAGCTTCGACGTGACCACCGGCATCGCCGCAATCGAACTGCTGGAGGCGCTTGGATACGAGGTCGTGATCCCGAAACATCAGGAAAGCGGACGTTCCGCATTGTCCAAGGGATTGTTGCGAAAGGCGCGGGAACTGGCGGAAAAAAATGTCGGCCTGCTCTGCGATGTGATCACCGCGGAAAGCCCGCTGGTCGGCATCGAGCCGTCCGCGATTCTCACCTTTCGCGATGAATACCCCGAGCTGCTGCGAGGTCGTGAGCAGGAGCGGGCTCGCGCCCTTGCGAAAAACTGCCTGACGATTGACGAGTGGATCAGCCGGGAAATGGATGCCGGTCGAATCACCCGCGCATCATTCCATGATCGGAAAAAAACCATCAAACTGCACGGACACTGCCACCAAAAAGCATTGTCCTCCCTCGTGCCGACGGTGAAAATGCTCGAGCTGCCAGCCGGGCATCAAGTGCAGATGATCCCCTCGGGCTGTTGCGGCATGGCAGGATCCTTTGGCTATGAGAGTGAGCACTTCGATCTCGCGAATTCCATTGGCGAACTGGTTTTGTTTCCCGCCATTCGCAACAGCGATGCCGAGGTGGTGATTGCCGCCGCAGGCACAAGTTGTCGTCACCAGATTCACGATGGCACCGGACGCGTCGCCCTTCACCCGGTGCAGATCCTGCGCAAGGCTCTCGTCGAAGGCATAGCTGAACCGCGCGGGTCCGATCAAAAAAATCCGTAGCGTTGCAACGACCGGAATGCCCACCCGAGCATCACTACTGCAGCGATCAACAACAGCAGCAGGATGAACAAATTGCGTGTCACCTCGCGGCGGGTATTGGTGACTTCCCCGCGAGCCACAAGATCGTCAAAGCCTTTCTCCTTGATCCTGCTGATGACGAGATCCGAAGGCGGCAGGGTGCGCTGCCGCTCCATCTCTTCCATGTGGAGCTTCTCCGGCAATGCCTGCAACGCCTTCATTTCGGCATCAATCGCGTCATTCCGCTCCTGAAGACGCTGAAGATCGGACTCCCCGTTTGGCCCATGGTTTGTCATGACGATGCGCTACTTGAGAATGTAAATGGCAAGCGCCAGCGCGCCGAGGGTGATGATCGGCAGATTGAACGCCAGCCCGCTTTTCATGTCCGCCAGAAAATCCCCGCCGTCCGGATGAATGCCGCCCTTGCGGCCTTTTTTCACATGACCGAAAATTTCGCCTGAACGCATCGATGCGAAATGATACGCCGCCTGTTCATACTCCTCGGCTGCATGATCGATCACGGATATGGCTTTTTCCAGATTCAACTTCAAGTTCTCACGACTCCAGGACTCCGGATCGTACTTGCTGATCTTCCGCAGGCTGTTGTCAAACGCCTGACGGCACTGCTCCAATTCATGCAGTTCCTTTCTCATCGCCAGCAGTTCGCGGTCAATCAAGGTAACCGCGTTGCCCAGTTTTTCCGTCACCTCCACCTGGCCCGACAAAAACACCTTTTTCTTGGAGTTCAACTCCTCCCATTCGCGAGCCTGGCGTTCGATCTCGTCACGCTCCGACTGCAACTGCAGCAGCCGCGCCTGCGAATCCCGCATCTTGCTCTCCAAGTCCTCCGACAAGGCAGACTGCCCGACAAAAGAATCGTGCTGCATCTCCATCTGATTCCCTCTGACATGAATATGATGTCGATATTCCGTTTCCGCTGGCATAATTTTTGTGGGTGACGGAGTGATATTCTCAAAAATTCGGCATTGTGGCCAGAAAAAAAATTCATTTTTCTTGACCATCTTGTTTTCTTTGTATTTCAGCGACACCAAAGTCGCGAAATGCATGCTCTGACAAGACCGGCTGTTGCGGGAAAAAATCGGCACTCGTTGCCGCCAAAAATCGTTAGCCCTGTTGATTGTCCCACTCGCCAGGCAGGGCTTGTTCCATCGCCTGCTCGACAATTTTTGCCGCGAGGCTTTCCGTCGCCTTGTCCAACTCCTGCACCGCTGCCTTCAAGGCATTGGCTTGTTTCGAGGGCATGACTTCGCGCACCCGCGTGGCCGCGCGAAGGATCCGTTGCCGTTCTTCCTCACTGAGCCACCGGGCACCGACCTCAAGAGCGGCATCGACAGCCGGCAGCAACTCGTCAGCTTTCAGTCGGGCTTCGGTCCACACCCGCTCTGCCATGTCGGCAAATGCAAACTCCACCGAGTCGCTCACCATTTTTTCCACCGATTCATCGCTGACATTGACGGCGGCATGTTGGATTTGCAGGATGCGGTCGCGGCCGCTTTTCACATCGCGCGCCAACACTTCGAGGATGCCGTTTTCATCGATGCGGAACTGCACGCCGATGCGGGCCTGGCCTTTCGGCAAAGGATCGAATTCGATTTCGACTCGGCCCAGCTCCCAGTTGTCGGAGGCCAGTTCGCGTTCCCCTTGCAGGACCCTGAGCATCATCGCGGTTTGACCGGTCGCCGCATTGGTGAACATCTCTCCCGCTTTGCAGGGTATAGTGGTGTTACGGGGGATAAGGACGTTCATCAAGCCTCCGAGAGTCTCGATACCCAGACTGAGCGGAGTGACATCCAACAGCACCAGTTTTTTCATCGCACCACTCATCACGCCCGCCTGGATCGTCGCACCCAGCGCGATGGCTTCGTCGGGATGCTGGGAAAGATCCGCGCTCCGCTGAAAACAGGCTTCCGCAGCCGCCCTGACAGCAGGAATCCGCGTGCTGCCGCCCACCAAAACCAAGGCGTCCACGGACGACGGGAGCATGCCGGCATCGCTCAGCGCCTTGTTGCAACAGGCAATGGTGCGGGCGATCCAGGGTTGAATCCAGGACTCGAATTCGCCGCGCGCCACCTCGCAGGAAAAACTACTATGTCCCTCGTAGAACGGCAGGGAAAAACATTCGTGATCCGCGGTACTGAGCGCGCACTTGACCCGTTCCGCCTCACCGAGCCAGCGGATCATCAATTCACGTGTCAGACGCGATTCATCGAGACCGGCTTTTTCGAGCATTTTGACGGCGACGACATGATCGAGATCGTCCCCACCCAGTCGGGTGTCGCCGTGGGTCGCGATCACCTGAAACACCCCGTCCTGCATTTCCAAAAGGGATAGATCAAAGGTGCCGCCCCCGAAATCATAAACGGCGACCCTTGATTTGTCGGCCAGTTTGTCCAGGCCATAGGCCAGCGCGGCAGCCGTGGGTTCATTCAGAACCCGCAGCACCTCGAAACCGGCCAGCTCGCCCGCCCGTTTGGTGGCGTTGCGTTGCCCATCATGAAAATACGCGGGCACTGTGATCACCGCCTTGCCGACCGACCGACCCAGCCGCCATTCGGCGATTCGCTTGAGTTCGCGCAAAATCGTGGCGCTGATTTCCACCGGATCGCGATCCTGCAAAACCTCGCGGTCTTCAGCCGACAGCTCGCGGCCGATGTAGCGCTTCACGCTGGTGACAACCCGCAATCCGTCGAGCTCCCTTCGTCTCAACGCCTTGCGCCCGACTTCCACCGCACCCTCGACACCATACCAAACCGCGCTGGGCATGATGCGTTTGCCTTCCTCATCGGCCAGCAGCATCGGAAACCCCGAGTCCACAACTCCTATCGCAGAGTAAGTGGTTCCCAGATCGATGCCGACAATCGTTTCGTTCATACCTGCATCCTACGGCGCCACCGTTTTTTGCCGGAAGAGTGCGAAGATGTCCTCTGCATCAACGGCCGACAGCATCTTTGCGCAGGTTTCCGCGCGGGTGAACATGCGCGCGATCGCAGCAAGGGCATGCAGGTGCTTTTGATAGGATTTCCGCGGCGAAATGAACAGGATCACAAAGTGCACGGTTCCATGGTCCAGCGAGTCGAAGTCGATCCCCTCCCGGGACCTTCCAAAGACCGCGATCACATCATCGATGTGGTCGGAAAACGCATGCGGGATCGCCACGCCACCACCCACGCCGGTGCTGACCATGTTTTCTCGCAATTGCAGAGACTGACTGACTTCCTCCCTGAGAGCTGCCGTCAGATCGCCAACCACCTCCAGATGGTCGAGCAACTCGTCCATCGCCTGCCAACGATCCGTGGCCCGAAGGTCGGGAACAATGTGCCGATGGGAGAGTAACTGTGTCAGTTTCATTTAGTGATACAAGATGATGATTAATACAGCGAGAACCACTTGGCAATAGGTTTTTGCTGGAAAATCAGGCATCGTTCAAGACTTGCCCGATTCTCCTGTACCGGAGACCGGCGCGGGGCGGACCGCCCAGTCGGGGAGGTGGTCGACAAAGACCAGGCGTTCGTTTGTCTCAGGATGATCGCATGCCAGCTTCCAGGCGTGCAGTTGCATCGGCTGCATATCGACATCGAGCGTCTGCCGCGCGGCGGATGCTTGACCCGCCGAGTAAGTGGCATCGCCGCATACCGGATGGCCGAGATGACTGAGATGAACGCGGATCTGGTTGGTGCGACCGGTGTGCAATGTTGCCTCTAACAAGGTTGTGGAGTCGTCGAACCGATGCAGCACGCGGAAGTCGGTGCGGCAAGGTTGTCCGTTTTCCTCATCCACTTCCCGCGATCCGGCCGCGGCGGGCAGACTGCTGATCGGCACCTGGCAGCATGTTTCCTGCCAATCCGGCCAGCCCTGCACGCGGACGAGGTAGGTTTTTTCAATCGTATGGCGCAGAAACTGCCTTTGCATCGCGGCGCAGACATGGCGGGTGCGCGCGAACAACACCAGACCGGCGGTATTGGCATCCAGCCGGTGCACCGGACGCGGTGCCGGATGAATGACGGTGTTGATGATGTGTTGCAGGGTGTTGCGGTGAAAGCGGCCACTGGGATGCATCGGCAGCGGCGCGGGTTTTCTCACGACGATCAGAGCGTTGTCCTCATAAACGATGCGGATGTCGCCACTCACGTCCGGTTCCGCGGCAAGGGTCATGCGTTGATCGTAGCGCTCGCCATTTCTGACGATGTGACGGGCACCGACCACAGGACCACCTTGCTGGGAAAACCGTCCTTCTTCGAGACGCTGCCGCCATTCGTCCGCAGCGATGTGGGGAAACAATCGGAGCAGGACCTCGCCAAGTTCCCAGCCGTCGAAATCCTTTTTGATGAAAAGGGGTCGCACGTTTTCATAAGGCACGCTGCCCGGAAGAGGGTTCACGCACTCCGCGATCGCCGCATGCCGTCTGGCCAACAACTCCTCCATTTTCTCCTCCTTGCTTCGATAGCAAAAAGGACAGGAAACTCCCTCCACATAACGTGGATCCTGTTGATCCTCGGGTTCCAACGGCGCCTGACATTGAAAACACAAGGCCGCCGAAGTTTCACGCAAACCGGGGTCAAGTCCCACGCGGTGATCAAACACAAAACACTGGCCATTGTAGTGGGCGCCGCCGACCTCCTCGAAGTACTTGAGAATTCCACCGTCGAGCTGGAACACGTTTTCAAATCCGGCCAACTCCATGTAAGGCGCGGCTTTTTCGCAGCGAATTCCGCCGGTGCAGAAAGTCACAATGGGTTGTTTCTTCAATTCCTCCGGCAAGCGCGCCACGGCATCGGGGAACTGGCGGAAGTGGTTGATGTGAATCGGCAAGGCGTTGTCAAAAGTTCCGAGCTTGACCTCATACTCATTGCGGGTGTCGAGCAGCGTCACCGGTCGGCCCTCGTCGAGCCACTGCTTCAAGGTGGCGGCGGCGAGATGGCGCGAGGTGTAGCGAGCGGGGTTGATCGCATCGACGCCAAACGAGATGATCTCCTTCTTGATCCGCACCAGCATGCGGTTGAAGGGCTGATGATCGCTTTCACTGAATTTGGCGGTGAACTGTTCCAGTCCGGGAATCGTCCTGACCTCGGCCAGCAGGTGCTCGATGTCCCCGCGCAGACCTGCCAGAAAAAGATTGATGCCCTCGGTGCTGAGGAGGATCGTGCCCTTGAGACAGTGCGATTCGCATTCTTCCAACAACCTGGCGCGCCAGTGCTTCAAATTGTCGAGATTCGCAAAAAGGTAGCCGGAGATATTGACAATGACAGCAGGCTCGGAGGTCATAAGACGGGCGAAGTTATATCACTCCGCATTTTCTGCCAAGAGGGATTTGCCAGGACTCAAGGAAAGCCCATGCTCGCGAAATTTCCCTGGCGCGGTTATTCCTCATCCAGGTGGAGCCGATGCACCAAACGGTGCGCGAAAGGGGCGACGATCAGAGAGGCGATTCCGACGAAAGCAAGGCCGGAGAACAGGGCGTAAAATGATGCGAACAGTTTCGCCATCGGGGTGACAAGCGGATCGACGGGACCCATGCCGCCGAGAATCATCGATGCATTCAGAATTGAATCCAGCCAACCCAACCCGCACAAGTGATGATACCCCAGCACGCCGATGCCGAGACCGAGGGAAATCAGCGTCACAGCCAGCAGCAGGTGGCCCAGCACCCGGATGACAAAAGAGCGCCGCGTGATAAGCGGCTCGTTGCGTTCCTCATACATGGAAAATTTCAGTCACCAGACGATCCGCCGCCCCGCGGTGTTGCAGATAACAACACTCGTTGATCTCCTCGCTTTTCTGTGGTCGACGGCTGAAGCTGACCTTCAAAACGCGGCCATCGGTGTTGTGCATCTTGCCCGACCAGGTGATTCTGCCATTCGCCAGCGATTTTTTCAGCGTGAGAATCGCCGATTGCCTGCCTGCGGTGTATTCTGTTAGAACCAGTTCGCCATTGCGGGTGTTGTTGCCCTTGAGCTGGTAGGTGATGCCCGCACCATCCGCCAGATCCTGGTAATGGCCTTGCACGTTGCCATCGGACTGCCAGGTCAGGGTGAAAATCGAGGTTCGATTCCCGACAGTGCCGTCGTAGGTATGCGTGTCGCCATTTGGTTGGGAAACTTGTGGTTCCGCCGTCACGGGGCCCTGCGTAGGAGCCGCACACGAGGCAAGCAGCCAGATCGCGGCGGATGTGGCAAGAAGGGTCAACTGGTTCAAAGTACTGCGGAATTTCGCCGGGTGCATGGGAAGATATCTATCAGGCCATGAGTTCGATGCAAGCGCTCAATCGCGACAACGGTCATTTTTCCATTTCCTGGACAGGCGCACCGGTTTCGAACCGCATCAAGGGAGCGATGAAAGTCAGCGGAATCGGCCCGGTTTCTCCGTTGCGGTTTTTGGCGAGAAGCAACTCGGCTTTTCCTTCCTCCTCCTCGCGCTCCTCTTTGTTATCCTTGTAATAGGCACTGCGATACAACAGGCCGACCAGGTCGGCATCCTGTTCGATCGCCCCGGACTCGCGGAGGTCGGACATGCGCGGGGTGCCGCCCGCGCGAGCCTCCGGGCCGCGATTCAACTGGGCCAGCACGATGATCGGAATGCCGAGTTCCTTGGCCAGACCTTTCAAACCCGCGGAAATTTCCGAGATCTCCCGCTCGCGGGAATTGCTCGCCTGTTTGGTCAACGAACGCAGCAACTGGAGATAGTCGACCGCGATCAACTGGATGTTCTCATCGCGATGCCTCCGTCGCGCTTTCGCCCGCAAGTCGTTGATCGAAATCCCGGCGGTGTCATCGATGAACAACTTCGAGCCACTGATCTCCTCGGCCACGCGCTTGATGCTCAGCAGGTCTTTTTTCTGCGGCGCCATGCCCTTGTGAACATCGGCAATTTTGAAGCGCGCTCTTGAAAAAAGTAGGCGTTGCACAATTTGGAAGGAACTCATTTCGCACGAAAACACCATCGAGGGTTTTTGCTGGTCGAGGCACACGTGCTCGACGATGTTCATCATCAGCGAGGTTTTCCCCATTGAGGGTCGCGCCGCGATCACGAACAACTCCCCTGCTTTCAAACCGTTGCTCATCCGGTCGAGAACCTCGTAACCGGTGGGGAGCCCTTGGGCGGTTTTTTCCCCCGAGCAAAGTGCGGACCATGATTCCCACACCTCCTTCATCGTGGACTTGATGGTGGCCGTCCGGTTGACTTCCGCACCCTCGCGGATGGCGAGCACCGCGCCTTCCACCCCATCGAGCAACTGCGGCACATCCTCCGGACTTTCGTACGCGTGGGCAATGGCCTCGTTGCAGGAATTGATGATCGAACGCAGGGTATACTTGTCCTTCACCTCCTTCAAATGCGGCGTGAAGTGGCCGGCATTGGGCGCATAGGAAAACAATTCCGTTAGAGCGGCGGGACCGCCGACACTTTCCAACAAACCCCGGTCGACGAGTTTCTGCACCAGTGATATCAGTTCCACCGCCAGGCCTTTTTCAAAAAACTCGATCAGGATTTCGAACAGGATCCGGTGCGCGGGCAGATAGAAATGATCCTTAGTCATTTTCTCCTCCACCGCGGCACCGACATATTCCTGCGGGTTTTGCAGCATCGAACTCAAGATCGATTTTTCCGGTCCGAGCGCGTGGGGCATGGCACGCATCACATCGTCCACCTTGGCCCCCGCCTGCTGCAGCGCCACGGTGCTTTTCTCTCCACCCTTTCCTTCATCCGCCATAATCATCCGACGCGAACCATGCCAAAAAAGCCACCGGTTCGTCAATCAGGGTAACTTGTGAACAAGCGGACTTCCGCCGCCAGCCCTTGCTGTGCAACAGGAATGGCCCGATTTTTTGCTCGAAAAAAAATTTCCGCCGCTTAGTTTGAACAGGAACTCTGTTATCCTGACATCATGATTCCCTTCATTTTTTCCTGCGAGCACGCCACCTGTGCCGTTCCTGAGGCATTCAAGGAAGCGTTGCGCGGCGACGCGGAGTCGATCACTTCCTCCCGGGGCTGGGACCTGGGAGCCCTGAATCTGGCGCAGGCCTTTGCCATGAAATTCCGGACCCCCCTCACCCATTGCGAGATCACCCGCCTGTTGATCGACTGTTATCTACCGGAAACAAACCCCGATCACTGGGGATTTTGTTCCAAAAAACTCCTACCCGGGCAGAAGGAAAAACTCCACGAACGACAATACCTGACCCATATCAATACCTTGCGTCAACGCGTCACCACCGAGCTGGAGCGTCATCGTGCGGTTGTACACATATCCTTTCACACCTTCGATCCCGCCGACAAGCCAGGCTTGCATGTGAGCCTGCTTTTTTCCGAAGGCAAAGTGGGAGAATCGCAATTTGCGCTAGAGTGGCTGAAACAGATCAAAGCAATCATGCCGGAGGAAATCGTTGTCAAGCCTAACGAAAAGTTTTATCCGAAGCAGCACAGAACCATACTCGATGTCCTGCGCGACGAGTGGCTTTTTGATACTTACATGGCTCTTGAAATTCAAGTGAGCAACCGGCTCTTCCTCGATGGTGCGCCGATGCGCTGGGACAAGTTCAAAGCCGCCCTGCAGGAATCGCTGAAAAAAGCCAGCGAGTGACGTCGCGTGCATTCTTCCGCCGGACCGGATCAAGCCTGGGCCCAGGCCCGCAGTCCCATGCTGCGCCGGCTGCTCTCGCGGAAATGCCCCGCCAGGCCTTCACGGGTCAGCAAGTCCTCGACCGCGTTGCTCCATTGCGGCCAGCGGAAAACAAAGCCCTCGTCGATCAGGCGCGCAGGCTCGACCCAGCGGCTCTTGAGGACCAATTCGGGCTCGGTTTTCATCAGAAAAGCACCCAGTGCGATCATCCATTCCGCCGTCGGCAAACCAAGTGGCATGGCGACCTTTTCACGGAGCAGGTCAAGCATGCGCCGATTGGTCGGGCACTCCGGGGCGGTGAGATTGAAAACCCCGTCGAGCAAGGGATTGGCTAACAAAAAGTCCAGCGCGTCCAGCCAGTCGCGGATGTGAATCCAGCTCACCCGCTGGTCGCCCGACCCCATCGCACCGGCCAGTCCGAATTGCGCGAGACGCTTCAGGATTGCAAACGCCGTGTCCTTTTCATTCGCCATCACCATGCCGGTGCGCACAACGATTTTCCGCACCGCAGCCGGTGTGGCGTCGCCGAAGAAAACGTCCTCCCAGCGCCGGGCAACATCCACCGAAAAGCCATCGCCCGGCTCCCCTCGCCACTCGTCCTGAGGACCGTCCACGGCATGCCGGTAATAGGTCGCAGTGCCGACGTTGATCCACAAGCCCGGAGGCTTGCGGCACTTGCGGATCGCCGCTCCAATCGCCTTCGTGCTGTCGATCCGCGAATCCAGGATCGCGCGGCGGTTCTTCTCTTCATAACGGCAATTCACCGAGCGGCCCGCAAGGTTCACGACGACGGCGGCACCTTCCAAAGCCAGTTCCCAGGGGCCGGGATTTTTACCATCCCATGGCAGAAACATGCCGTCACCGCCCCAGCCGCGCTGACTCCGTCCCACCGCCACCACTTCAAATCCGCTCCTCGTCCAATGACGCGCCAGGTAGCGCCCCAAAAATCCATTGACCCCAAAAATCACTGCCACCGGTTTCATCATGTTGTGTTCTTTTGCAATACTGCGCTGTTCTTGTTCCTTCCTTTACAATTTACCTTCCTCTACTGTTCGCGATGCTTAAATTATTTTATTTTCAGAAAATTTTGAAATTTCTATCGAAAAAATTCACCCCAGCAGTTTGGCGGCGAGTTGAATGGCGAAGCCGTGTTTCATGCCTGACACCTGATCCGCGACTTTCGACGCAAAGCTGACGAATTCCTCCAGTTGGCGCATTTGTTGATGAAAGACTTTGGCCTCCGCGCTTTCCCAGGTCCGGCTTTTTTCCATGCAATCGCGCAGCACCGCCAGCGCCGGTTCGATCTCCCGACGTTTTCTTTCCCGCGCCACGGTGCGGGCGATTTCCCACACATCCTTCTCCGCTTCAAAGTATTCCTTGCGTTCGCCGCGTTTGACGACCATCCGCACCAGACCCCAGGCGACCAATTCCTTCACATTCGTGTGGGCGTTGCCGCGGCTGATTTCCAATTCCTCCATCATTTCATCGGTGGTCAAAGGTTCGGCAGATGTCATCAGCAGGGCGTGCAGTTGCGCCATCGTACGGTTGATCCCCCACTGCGAACCCAGCGCGCCCCACTGGGAGACAAACTCCTCGCGGGCCGCTTTGAAAGCCTCTTTTTCCTGACTGCCGATATTATCCTCCGCGCTCATGGTTTTCATTTTATTCTGAAAATTTCATAAATCAAGAAATATTTACGGGAAATCGCGTGACGAAATCGTTGATCAAAATTTGCCCAAACTAGGTCTGAAAAGTGCTAGTAGTTGTCGTTCACATTCTCCAGAGCAGCCAAACAACCAATTGAACCAAACCAACATGAAGCATCCCACAATCAACCATCTCCGTTTCTATCGGAAACAGTTAATTGCGCCCGCTCTCGCGGCGCTCAGCTCGGTCCTTTTGTTCGGTAGTCCGACGCAGGCCGCCAACCTGGTCATCAATGAAATCTACGGCGGTGGCGGCAATTCAGGTGCCGTCTATCGAAACGACTTTGTGGAACTCTACAACAGCAGTGCGAGTGCCATCGACCTCTCGACGTATTCCATTCAATACGCTGCCGCCGCGGGCACCTCCTGGCAAGTACTGAATCTGTCCGGAAGCATCGCAGCGGGTCAGCCCTACTTGATCAAACTGGCAAGCGGAGGACCTATCGGAGCCGCACTTCCAGCCGAAAATATCTCGGGGTCCATCAACATGAGTGCGACGGCAGGAAAACTCGCCTTGGTCAGCAGTCAGACAACATTGACGGGCAGCGATCCGCAGAGCGATCCTTCCATGGTTGACTTTGTCGGCTTCGGCACCACGGCAAATGCTTTTGAAACAGCCAAAGCGCCGGCTCCCAGTGCGGCAAATTCCGTCTCGCGTGCTGCGGGAGGAGTGGACACGGGCAACAACTCTTCGGATTTCAGCGCGGGTACACCGAGCCCCACTGCAGGGCCTGACCTGACACCACCCACCCTGGCCTCCACCAACCCTGTTGACAATGCCACAAACGTTTCGACCACCACCAACCTCGTCGCCACCTTCAGTGAAACCGTGCAGAAAGGCGCATCGGGCAATGTGACCATCAAGAAAACGAGTGACAACAGCACCGTGCAGACGATTGACGTTACCACCGCCGCCGTCAGCGTCGCCGGAGCCGTAGTCACCATCGATCCTCCGTCCGACCTCGCGAGCGGCACGGAGTATTATGTGGTGATCGATGCCGCCGCATTCAAAGACAATGCCGCTTCACCCAACAACTACGCCGGCCTCAGTTCTACCACGGCATGGAGTTTCACCACAGCCGCTGCCATCGATATCACGCCTCCGACGCTGGTTCTTCCGACCAGCCCGGCAGACAATGCCTCGGGAGTTGCCATTACCAGCAACCTGGTTGCCACCTTCAGTGAAACGGTTCAAAAAGGCAGCTCCGGCAATGTTTACATCAAGAAAACGAGCGACAACAGCATCGTGCAGACGATCGACATCACCACGGGAGCCGTCAC
>Ga0114972_10000157_pt1 | contig 47663 bp, 48 predicted proteins | sample M_140807_EF_Meta_FD_87354 | JGI IMG/M metagenome (GOLD analysis project Ga0114972, IMG submission 87354) | Freshwater microbial communities from Lake Montjoie, Canada to study carbon cycling - M_140807_EF_MetaG | ecosystem: Environmental > Aquatic > Freshwater > Lake | place: Lake Montjoie... | reverse complement strand
TGAATGGCAGAACGAGCACAAACCAATAAAAATCAAAAAACATGGCAGACCTGCTGTTAGTTTGTTTCGTTATGGTCTGGATTTTTTATGCGATTCTATTGTCCGCTTGGCATACAAAACCAACGTCTTGTGAAACATAGATTTGATAAAATTCAATCCTTCTGTGCTGGTATTCATAAGACAATCTAATACAGTTAACAAAGAACAGTTTCCCACTCGACCCTGTTCAATGATAGTCGTGCTGCATGTCGAGAAAAGATTCATGGTGATCGCAATTATTTCATAAAAACCGGCGGCCAGTATATCACTTATATGGGCATTATGTAAATAATTTAACCATTTTATCGGGTCGGCGTGTCACATGACGTGGAGAGTTGCAATTTTTTTAACATGGATGTTGGCTGCTTTTTTGATTGCTGTCTTTCGTTAGACTTTAGTTTCAAGCTTTAAAAAACTGGACCACCTTATCTGCAGATTGCATAGTGTCGTGGTAGCCTAGTTTGATTAAGTCTTGGGTGAAAGTGCTTTCGAATAATAGGAAGCTTAGCAAATCCCCTGAATGGCTTTGTGCTCCGAGGACGTTGAGTAGGAAGCGTAATAATTTGGGCATGGCATGATAATCTGCTTGCGCAATTTTAGCGATGTCGGCGCTAGGTCTTAAATGTAACGTTTCCACTGGGCGCCATGGGGAGGTTCGTTTTTTCCAAACGGAGAGTAAATGCGATATTTCATTCATGCGGTTTACAAGCTCGACGTCGCGGTCCAGATTATCTAAAAACAAACCGTTTAACATGCTACCCAGTACATGCGCAAAGCTAATGTCTCTGGATTTTAGTTTTTCAATGTCATCTATAGATTGGATTTGACGAGTACCGATGATCAATACTTTATCGGCTTTAAACCGCATGGTGCCACGTAAGGGAGAAATAAGCCCCATGCTGCCATCTCCATAATGCATGTCATTGATTTTGATCGGGGGGAAGAAAAGTGGTAGTGAGCTGGATGCCAAAATATGATCTACTGTAATGGTAGCAGGTCGGCTAATATGTCGCGGATAATGCCAATCTTCAAAATCGTTAAGATTGTGTTGGTAAAACGAAATGGTTTGTTGCGTTTCGTAACAATGCGTAATAATTTCTAGGGTATCTAACACATTATTTTCAATGTTTTCTTGGATACGTTCAAAATCGATATGGGTAGTGAGAAACGTAGTAAGCGGGGACGTTTCTAATAAATGAGTTGGACGTGGTCCTTTTAAAAAGAAATGACTTAAATTGCGTAATATCGAGGTGCTCAAATCGTAGTTTTTAGCATAAAAAATGTTATCGCAATGAATGTTTTGCCAAAGCTCGATCAGTTTTTCAACGCCAAAACTAAAATCGTTGGCATATTGGGCAAGAATAGCGGCATTAATAGACCCGACACTGGTCCCTGAAATATGGCTAAACGGCGTAGTTTTGGTGTCGAGGATTTGGCTGATTGCTTTTAATACACCTATTTGATAGGCACCTCGAGCACCGCCGCCTGCGAGGTAAAGAGCTATTTTAGGCATAGTAGTGATACTTTATTTTTAAAAGATCTATATAAAAATAGTAGTAGACTGTGAGCGCTATATCAAGGCTGAAGGGCCTGGGAACCCTATTTAATTTGTGCTTCTTGGGCCTAATAGAAAATTAATATGACTTTTAACCTATTTTAAACATTGTTATGATGTGGGCACACTCAGCTGTGTTCGTGTGGTTTTACCATGAAATTATTTTATGCAAAAGGGGCCTGCTCGTTGGCATCTCGTATTATTTTGAATGAGATAGGGGTTGCGCCTGATTTTGAAGCGGTTGATTTGCAAACTAAGCAAACAGAAAGTGGTCAAAATTTTCTAAGTGTTAATCCCAAAGGATGTGTTCCAACTTTACGTTTGGAAAACGGTGAGATTCTGACTGAAAATTGTGTGATTATGCAGTATTTGGCGGATCATTATGAGGCGAGTAATTTACTGCCTCCAGTAGGAGATTGGCAACGCTATCGCGTATTAGAATGGCTTAATTATGTCAGTACTGAATTGCATAAGGGATTTGCACCGATCTTCAATCGGGATATTGCGCACGAATTAAAGGAAACGATTTTCATTCCTAAAGTAATGGAAAAATTCCAATATGTTGACCGTTGTTTGAAAGATCGTGCGTATCTAATGGGAAAGCATTTTACACTCCCAGATGCCTATTTGGTTACTGTCTTGCGCTGGGCTATCGGTAAAAAACTGCCAGTACAATCTTTGCAATATCTGATGGACTATGAGGCGAAATTGCGTTTACGAAAATCTGTTTCTGATGCGCTGATACAAGAAGGATTAACGCAATGATGGCTTTATTGCGCCAGCAACCGCGCCCTTTTTTTGTAATTTTTATGCTGGAAATTTGGGAGAGGTTTGGCTTTTATACGGTGCAGGGGCTTTTAGTCTTATATTTTGTGCGATCTATTGGATTTTCCCATCAAGAGGCTTATGTGACGTTCGGAACATTCTGTGCGCTAATTTATGGCATGGTGCCATTAGGCGGATATTTGGGGGATAAATTATTAGGGACGAAGCGCACAATTGTTGCGGGTTTGTTTGTGCTTATGACAGGGTATGCTTTATTAGCCCTTCAGGATGAGCATTTGTTGTATATTTCTCTTGCATTCATTTGTGTCGGTGCCGCTTTGTTTAAGTCAAATCCAAGCGTATTGTTGGCGCAATGCTATGCTAAAAAAAACAATGAATTACACACAGGCTTTACGCTCTATTATATGGCTATTAACATCGGTGCGCTGGGGTCATTACTGATTGGCCCCTATGTGTCGACTAAATATGGTTATTCTCATGCTTATTGGATCTCGGCGGCGGGTATTTTATTGGGATTGTTGAACTATGCTATGCAGTATCCTTTGATCGAACCGATCAAAACCATATCTGACCAACGGCGCTTGTCAGGTCTGTGGTGTGTGTCTTTGCTGGGCGTTATCAATGCATTTATTGCGTTTAGTGCCTATTTACTGGCGCATCCGATGATGGCCAGAAAAATTATTTGTCTGATTATGGGTATCTTTGTTTTAGTGTATTTTCGTTATGTGTGGCAAGCACAGCACAAAGAGCGGGTCCGATTATTGTTGGTTTTTGCTTTGATGATAGAGGCCATTGTTTTTTTTACGCTGTATCAGCAAATGCCAACCTCTATCAATGTCTTTGCCGTGAATCATGTTTCTCCCACATTATTGGGTATACGGATTGATCCGCAGAGTTTCCAAGTGTTAAATCCGTTTTGGATCATCATGGTGAGTCCTGTTCTGGCGTGGCTGTATGCTTATTTAAATCGGCGCAAATTGTCTTTTGCAATTCCTTATAAATTTGCGCTTGGCATGGTATCTTGTAGCATTGGTTTTATGATTTTATACATGACGCGTTATTTTGCCGATGAGCAGGTGATGGTGTCTTCTGGATGGTTGGTGGCCAGCTATTTTTTTCAGGCATTAGGTGAATTATTCGTGTCTGCTTTGGGTGTGGCTATGGTTGCAGAATTGGTTTCCCCAAAAATTATGGGATTTGTAATGGGCATGTGGTTTCTCACGTCTTCGGTAGCAGGATTTACCGGTGCTGCGGTGGCTTCTTTGACGGCTTTACCCAAAGGGATGCCGCCTGGTGTTGAGTCCTTAACCGTGTACACCCATGTTTTTTTAGAAATTGGCGTGATAACCTTGTTGGTGGCTTGTGTGATGGGTTTGTTGGCGCCCAGTTTAACCCGGTGGATGGAAGCGTAATATGGCCTTTGTTGGTGCGGAAAAAAAGGGATTTACGCAAACTACTCACATACTTATCCACAGGTTTTACAAATGCAGAATCGGATATTTTTTTATTTATTCATAAAAATCAATAAGATAAAAATATGTTTATTGGGTGGTGAGGATTTGGTATAAAACTATTCACAATTAACAAACTGATTGTAAACCTAGCAATTTGGCAAGTACTCATTCGCCATGACCGGAGTTAAAAATTGAGCCATGCAATAACAGAAAGCAAGCCGTTGACGGAATTTGCCGAACAAGCGTATCTCGATTATGCGATGTACGTTATTTTAGACCGTGCTTTACCGCATATTGCGGACGGGTTTAAGCCTGTACAGCGTCGTATAGTATATGCCATGTCAGAATTAGGGTTGAAAGCGACGTCCAAACATAAAAAGTCAGCTCGGACAGTCGGGGATGTATTGGGTAAGTTTCACCCGCATGGGGATACCGCTTGTTATGAAGCCATGGTGCTGATGGCGCAACCTTTTTCTTATCGTTATCCTTTGGTAGATGGTCAAGGTAACTGGGGATCGCCAGATGATCCCAAATCCTTTGCTGCGATGCGTTATACAGAAGCACGTTTGTCTGCTTATGCGGATTTGTTATTGACAGAATTACAACAAGGCACGGTAAGCTGGGTAGATAATTTTGATGCGACGCTGTTAGAACCTTCTTTGTTGCCTGCACGACTGCCCAATGTATTATTGAACGGGGCAACGGGTATTGCGGTGGGGATGGCGTCTGATATATTGCCCCATAATTTAGGGGAAGTAGCCGATGCGTGTTTGCATTTGCTTGATCATCCCAAAGCGAGTTTAGAAGACGTATTGCAACGAATTAAAGCCCCTGATTTTCCAACTGCAGCAGAAATCATTACGCCGCCCACTGCTCTGGAGCAAATGTATCGCACCGGTCTAGGTTCGGTCAAAATGCGTGCGGTGTATACCCAAGAGCAACACAATATTGTGATCACTGCCCTACCTTATCAAGTCTCAGGCGCAAAAATCATTGAACAAATTGCCATGCAAATGCAGCAAAAGAAATTACCGTTGGTGGAGGATTTGCGTGATGAATCTGATCATGAACATCCGACTCGATTGGTGATTATCCCCCGTTCCTCACGGGTCGATATTGAAGGGTTGATGTCGCATTTGTTTGCAACTACAGATTTAGAGCGCTCCTATCGGGTGAATTTTAATCTGATTGGTTTGGATGGTAAACCGAGCGTTAAACCACTTCTCACTATTTTAAATGAATGGCTGCTCTTTCGACTGTCTACTGTGCGCAGACGCACACAATTTCAATTGGATAAAGTGTTAGATCGGCTGCATATTGTTGACGGTTTGTTGATCGCCTATTTGAATCTGGATGAGGTGATTGCCATCATTCGAGGAGCAGAGGAGCCGAAACCGCTGTTGATGGCGCGTTTTGGTTTGAGCGAACGCCAGGCAGATGCGATTCTGGATATGAAATTACGGCATTTGGCCAAATTAGAAGAAATGCAATTGCGTGCTGATCATGCTGAGTTGTTGCTTTCGCGCGATGAATTGCAAGGTATTTTAGGCGATGACAAAAAATTACGTACTTTAGTAAAAAAAGAAATTTCAGAAGATCGGGTTCGTTATGGTGATCCGCGTATGTCGCCGCTGATTGAACGTCAAGAAGCCTGTGCTTTGAAAGAAGAAGATATTCTGCCCAATGAGCCCATTACGGTGATTTTATCACAGCAAGGTTGGGTCCGTGCTGCCAAAGGCTTTGATGTTGATGGCGCCGCTTTGGTTTACAAAGCGGGGGATGAATTTTTGGCGCAAACCAATGCGCGATCCAATCAACAAGTATTGTTTTGGGATAATCAAGGCAAGGTGTATTCATTGCTAGGTCATAGTTTGCCTTCGGCGCGGGGACAGGGCGAGCCTTTGACTGGGAAATTGAATCCAGCAGAAGGGGATTCCATTGTTGCGTTGGCCAGTGGTGAACAGGAAGACTGGGTGATGTTGGTATCGGATGCGGGTTATGGTTTTATGGTGCAATTACAAGCTTTATATGTCAAAAACCGCAATGGCAAAGCTTGTTTGAAATTGCCCGCAGGTGCCCGTATGTTGCCACCGCGGCATTGTACTGGACAGCCAGGAGAGTCCATGGTTTGTGTGACCAATACCGGGCGGCTATTAGTATTCCCGATCGCTGAAGTGCCTCAATTAAATCGTGGTAAAGGCAATAAACTCATGCAAATTCCCGGTGCAAAAGTACTGAGTCGTGAGGAGTTTTTGTTGGACGTGCGCGTCTTAGGCGCAGACCAATCATGTATCACAGTGTATGCTGGCAAACGCCAATTTACGTTGAAACGCTCTGATTTGGTTCATTATGAAGGCAAGCGGGGGACCCGCGGACATCGGTTACCTAGAGGGTTGCAGGCGGTAACTTCAATGAGTGTTGGCGATTAGTTTTGGGTAAATATTAAGCATTTCTATGGAAACCTACCATACTTAAAGTAATTTAAGTCAGTGGGTGTTCCAAAGCTGGATAGGCTCGAAAGGGATTGTCAGGGTCTTCGTGGGCAGTCTTTTGAGGAACAAGAGCTTGTGGCTGAATTAAGGAGCTTTATTGTTTCTGCGCGAGAAACGATTGAGGAAGTGAGTAGTGAGCCTGAGGTACTTTATTCGGGTATCGACACAGCGCGTTGTAATAGTTTGCGCCAAATTTCTACGCAAATAAATTCTAATCAAATGATGCTAAAATCCCTTCTCCAATCTCAGAAAACTTTGGCGCCATCAAAAGCCAAGTCTGAGATGTCAGTTCAATCTAAGCAAAGTAAACACAGTCTCGGCGAGAGTGTTGAATCTGAGCACGGAAGCTATAAAAAATTTTAGCTGGCATATGATTTTAGTAAAAAACAGCCAGATTAAAGGACAATCCATCATGGATTGTTTTTTTTGCTTATCAATTTAGGTGAGTGTTTTATGTTGACAGAATAGCTCGGTTCTGGAGACAATGACGACATGACAATTTGAGACCTATTGACTAAATAATGATTGTGCGAAGCCCCTAGACTCAATAATCATCATAGTATTCATAGATGTGTCTTAAATTGCGTATGTCGCGTTTTATAAATCAACAGATTTATAGCGGATAATCAAAGCTAAGTTTTAACCTAAATTATCAATAAATTAGGATACTATAGATGTTAAACTATAAACTCATCGGCGCGCTTTGTGGTCTTATCTCCACTTTATTACTTCAAGGATGCAGTATGAATCAGATCAAAGCTTATGAAAAAAATGACCCATTATTGAAGATGGAGGAGTATTTTTCCGGCCCCGTTAAAGGCTATGGACTCATACAGAAATACATGGGCGGTGTTCGCCGACGATTTACGGTTGATATGCATGGTCAATGGACAGGGAATCAAGGCACCTTAGATGAGGATTTTGTTTACGATAACGGGGAAAAACAGCATCGCCAATGGCGGTTAACCCGAACCGATGCGCATCATTTTACTGCATTGGCTGATGATGTCACGGGGATTACTCATGGCGAACAATATGGTAATGCCATTCATATGGTTTATGTGCTGCAAATCCCATACAACGGCAGTACCCTGAGTGTGACGATGGATGATTGGTTATACCGTGTGAATGACCAAGTGGTATTAAATAATGCCGTCATGAAAAAGTTTGGTATTCCAATTGGTCGAATCACTGCCAGTTTTTTTAAGGAGTAGTCGATTTGAGGCAGCGTTCTTGGTTTTTTGCTTTATGGACATGGTTTGATAACGATGCGGGTGAAGCAACGCTTGAATCAAAGCGCTTTATTTTCTGGCGAGCAATTCCCTTTATTTTGGTGCATTTAGGGTGTTTTGGTGTGTTGCTGGTGGGTATTAGCAAGGCTGCTGTGCTGACTGCCGTGGGGTTATATTATCTACGCATGTTTTTTATCACCGGGTTTTATCATCGCTATTTTTCACATAAAACCTTCAAAATGAATCGCTTTTTTCAATTTATTTTTGCATTTTTGGGTGCTACTGCCGCACAGCGTGGGCCTTTGTGGTGGGCTAGTCATCATCGATACCATCATCAGCACGCCGACACAAAACACGATCTCCATTCACCTCATCATGGCGGATTCATTTGGAGCCATCTTGGGTGGTTTTTTGCTGCAGATGCCTACACTACCAACTATAAAGCTGTGTCAGATTTGGCTAAATTTCAAGAACTTCGGTGGTTAAATCGGTATGATGTTGTCGCGCCGTTAATATTACTCATCAGTTTATATGGACTAGGTGAATATTGGCATTATTATACGCCTAAGTTGCAAACCTCAGGGTTGCAGTTGGTTGTTTGGGGGTTTTTTATTTCAACTGCGTGTGTATTTCATGCTACCTGCAGCATCAACTCTCTCTCGCACCAATGGGGTTCACGAGATTTTGATACCCCTGACGAAAGCCGAAATAACTTTTGGCTTGCTCTGATTACGCTTGGTGAAGGATGGCATAATAACCATCACTTTTATTCTTACTCTGTCCGTCAAGGGTTTCATTGGTGGCAAATCGATTTAACTTTTTATATGCTTTGGATTTTATCAAAAATCGGTATTATTCATGAGTTACGGCCAGTGGATATGATGCGTGGAAAAATACGATGAAAATTCGTGTCTGGATTACCGGAGCGTCTTCAGGCATTGGATATGCCGTAGCACTTGAGATGGCATCACGTGGCTATGACTTGATTGTTTCAGGGCGCAACCTGGATGTATTGAAACAATTAGCGGATCAAACCGGTGCTTACGTGTTGGCGTTTGATGCTACTGACAGGCAAGCAAATTTGGATGCAGCTCAAGACTTAAAACAACGGTATGGGCATATTGATATTGTTTTTTTAAATGCGGGTAATTGTGAATATGTTGATGTGAATGAGTTTAAGAGCGATATTTTTGAACGTATGATTAAAACCAATTTTCTAAGTATGGTTTACGGTGTTGAAGCAGCCCTTCCTTTATTAAAAGCCTCTAAAATACCACAGTTGGTTGGTATGAGCAGTGCCGTAGCGTTTTTGGGTCTTCCCCGGTCAGAAGCGTATGGTGCGAGCAAAGCAGCGATTCATAATTTTTTACAAGGCTTGCGCCTATCGCTGTACCGAGAAAAAATAAAAGTGTCTATTGTTTATCCTGGATTTGTCAAAACGAGGTTAACCGATAAAAATGACTTCCCCATGCCCATGTTGATTAGTGCTGAACAGGCAGCAAAAAAAATAGTAGCAGGCATAGAAAATAAAAAATTAGATATTTATGTTCCAGTTCTTTTTGTGCAACTTACACGATTACTTAGTATGCTACCCAGCAAAATGAGTAGCTATATTCTAAGAGCTATCTTAAGGTAAACATGCGTATTGCAATTATTGGCAGCGGTATTTCGGGTTTAACAAGTGCTTATTACCTTCAAAAACAGGGGCATGACGTATTTGTGTTTGAAGCATCAGATTATATTGGCGGGCATACCAATACAGTCAATGTTTCGCGCGCGGGTCAAAACTATGCTATTGATACCGGGTTTATCGTATTTAACCATCAGACTTACCCGAATTTCACGCATCTGTTGAATGAATTACACGTTGATATTAAAAATACAGAGATGAGTTTTAGCGTTTATGATCCTAAATTGAATTTTCAATATTCAGGGGGTTCTTTTAACGGGTTGTTTGCCGACCGTAGAAATTTATTTAATCCTAAGTTTTACCGTCTGCTGAGTGAAATCCATCGTTTTCATCGTTTGGCCAAACGCGTATTGGATTCAATGAACACTGTCAGCACCTTGCAGCAGTTTCTTACCCAACATCAATTTCACAACGATTTAGGCGCATTGTATTTATACCCATTGATTTCAGCGCTCTGGTCTTCGCCTGGTGGTGTTATCGGTGCAATGCCGATTTATTTTGTTGCAAAATTTTTTGAAAATCATGCCTTATTGAAAATGCTGCCGGATATTTCTTGGAAAGTGCTTAAAAACAGTTCTTCAAGCTATATTTCGCCTTTAATTCAAGCATTTAAAGAACGCGTCTATGTTAATACAGCGGTTGTGAATCTACGTCGAGACGAGCAGGGGTTTAGTTTATCTCATGAGACCGGCCAGGTCGGTCACTTTGATGCCGTTGTCGTCGCTACGCACAGTGACCAAGCGTTGCGATTACTGGACGCACCAACTGCTTTGGAAGTCGAGATTCTATCGGCATTTTCTTATGAGGATAACGATGTAATCTTGCATCAAGATGAAACCTTAATGCCAGCGTCTAGCAGGGCGTGGGCTAGTTGGAATTATAGGCTTTCCCCAGAAAACGATGCACACGCGATATTGACGTACAATATGAATAAATTACAAGGCATTTCGAATGCGGTTCCATTTTTTGTTTCGCTGAATGCTGCGCATTTAATTAATCCTGAAAAAGTAATACAGCACTTTTCCTATAGCCATCCACAATATACGTTGGTCAGTCTTGCAGCGCAATCACGGCAACAAGAACTGAATGCTCAGTCAGGCATTTATTTTTGTGGGGCTTATTGGGGATTTGGTTTTCATGAAGATGGTGTCAATAGCGCCTTAGCGGTGTGCAGACAATTAGCAGAACATCATGGATAGTGCTATTTATACCGGACTTGTGACTCACAAACGCTATAGTCCGGTTTGTCACCAATTTAATTACCGCGTCTTTATGATGTACTTGGATCTAGATGAATTGGATGACTTGTTCGCATCGCAGTGGTTTTGGTCGGTAGAAAAAAACAATATCGCCTCTTTTCGTCGCACAGATCACTTAGGAGATCCCAATATATCTCTAAAAAAAGCGGTGGTTGATTTGGTGTATGAGCGTATCGGTTTTGTTCTCGAAGGTCCGGTGCGTCTTCTGACGCACTTACGCTATTGGGGGTATTGTTTTAATCCGGTGAGTTTTTATTATTGTTATGATAAAACCAAGCAACACCTAGAAGTGATTGTGGCTGAAATCAATAATACCCCTTGGGGTGAGCAGCATTGCTATGTCTTAAACGTACGTAACGGTTCACCTAAGTCCGACGTTGTGCGCTGTAATCAAAATCATCATTTTGTTTTTCCAAAAACATTTCATATTTCGCCACTTATGCCCATGGAGCTAACTCATGATTGGTGGTTTAACACGCCAAAAAACCAATTGCGTGTCCATATGAACAATCTTCAGGATCAGAAAAAAATATTTACTGCCCATCTCAATTTGCAAAGAAAGAATTTGAATAGTCAAAGTCTGGCGCATGCATTAATTCATTATCCCTTTATGACGGGTAAAGTCATTAGTGCTATTTATTGGCAATCTTTACGCACGTGGCTTAAAGGTGCCCCGTTTTATTCTCATCCTTCGTCTTAATCGAGGTTAATATGATAAAAAATTTTTTTAAAAAACTGTTGTTTATGCGTCTTTCAAAACTAAAAATTGGTCTTTTGACGGTTCAGGATGGTGATGAGTCGTGGTCCTTTGGTGATCAGGGTTCCTCTCCTGGTTTAAGTGCAGTGATTAGGGTGACCTCTCCTAGTTTTTACTCCACCGTCGTCATGGGGGGAAGCTTGGGAGCCGCGGATGCGTTTGTTCAGCACGATTGGGAAACGGATGATTTAACGGCCTTATTGCGGTTATTTTTGCGCAATCAAATCACACGTAACTATGAAGAAAAAGGCAGGTTTAACTTAGCCAAAGTTATGCGCTGGTTGGTTCATCAATTAAAACGAAATAACATCAAAGGCAGTCGGCGTAATATCGCTCAGCATTATGATTTAAGTAACGATTTTTTTAACTTATTTCTCGATGAAAACATGATGTACTCCAGTGCTATTTTTCCTACTGAGGATACGGATTTAAATACAGCTGTACGACACAAACTGGATGTCATTTGTAAAAAATTGGATTTAAAGCCCAGTGATACGGTACTGGAAATTGGTGCTGGTTGGGGTGGATTTGCTTTGCATGCCGCTGAATATTATGGGTGTAAGGTCGTGACAACCACGATATCGCAACAGCAGTACGACCTGGCTAAACAACGAATTGCAGATAAAAACTTAAGTCACCAAATTACTCTGTTAAAAGAAGATTACCGGCACTTGACGGGGACTTACGACAAGATCGTGTCCATTGAAATGATTGAAGCTGTAGGTCATCAGTATTACGCTACTTTTTTTTCCACCTGTTCTGGATTATTAAAACCCAATGGACAGATTCTGATCCAGGCTATTACGATTCAGGATCAAGAGTTTGAGCGTGCCAAACATGAAGTGGATTTTATTAAACGGTCAATTTTTCCTGGGAGTTGTATTCCTTCGGTTACTGCTCTCCTCTCTGCCATGACACGTGCCAGTGATTTACGTTTATTGCATTTGGAAGACATAGGATTGCATTATGCTAAGACTCTGCGTCTTTGGCGCCAGCGTTTTTTTCAAGCACAGGAAAAAGTCATTGGATTGGGGTTTGATAATGCGTTTATACGGCTATGGGAGTTTTATTTTTCATATTGTGAAGCGGGTTTTGCTGAAGGGTATTTAGGCGATATGCACCTTCATTTTGTTAAACCATTGGCTATACGCGCAAAATGAGGCCATCACTAATAATGGGAATATCCGTCATTGTTTTTCAAATTCAGTGGTGGTTATGTATTTTCTCCGGTATTTATCAGCATGCGCAATATGCGTATTGGGTAGCGTTCGCGCTGTTTTTAATTAATTTACTGTACCAGCCTATAACACGACCGATGCTATTATTTTTTCTGATATTATTTAGCTGTGGGGTCGCAAACGATACTCTGTTGATGCAGTTGAAAGTGTTGGGGTTTTCTTTTCAAGGCGCTTTAATTCCCGTTTGGTTAATGATCTTATGGGCTTGTTTTAGTGCATGGTTTCTTCACGCCCAGTGGCTAAATCAGCGATTGATCGTGATATTATGTCTGTTTTCTATCTGTGGAACAGGCAGTTACTATTGTGCAGCTCGGCTCCATGCCTTGACCTTTTTAATGCCGTTGAATTATTCGCTCATGATTATGGCTTTGGATTGGTTTTGTTTAGGGGTTCTCTTTTTTATAATCGTGAGATGCCGATGTATTAAGCGTTTTTTAGGATAGTCTCCAAAAAATGCACAAAGATCATACTGACACAGCACTGAATAAACGGTAATATTAGCAATTTGCTCGGATTGTGATTAAAACATGGTTTTTTCAGATGGTTATGTAAAATTACCCCCCTATTTTGATTTCTCGCAAGCGATTTCTGATTTGAATTTGCCGATTTCTTGTTCCGAATTGCATGGGGTATTATGTGGTTATTTGGCTGCGGATGGTCAACGCGCGGGGGAGTCTTATTTGCGTGCATTGTTGGCTCAACGAGAATCCAGTGACACGCGACAAGCGACCTTGGCTTTGTTTGATGTATTCAGTATTTCGCAACAACAATTGTCACAATTGGGGTTTGAATTTGAATTGATGCTGCCTGATGATGATGCGGCGTTGAGTACACGAGCGCAAGCATTCAGTGAATGGTGTGAAGGGTTTACTCAGGGATTGACTGTGACGGGAGTCAATTTTGACAAATTGCAAAGTGAGGAAGCGCAAGAGGCTATTCAGCATATTACGGAATTTGCGCAATTAGATTATGCAGCTTTGCGCGTGAATGAAGAAGATGAGCGTGCCTTATTAGAAGTTATCGAGTATACCAGGATGGCAGTATTGTCTATCCATGCTGATATGCAAGCCCAGCATAACAGTGGAACGAGTACCCAACACTAGGAGCGCATGATGGCAGAGGATTATAGATTACGGCGTCAAATGTTAGCCAAACAATTGCCTCTCCATTCCGTGGCGATTATTCCGGCTGCCAAAGAAGTATTGCGTAATGGTGACGCGGACTACCGTTTTCGTCAGCAAAGCGATTTCTATTATTTGACGGGGTTTCAGGAACCTGATGCTGTGTTGGTCGTCATATCAGCCCCCGAAGTACAAAGTATTTTATTTACCCGCCCGCGTAATATCAGTGAAGAACAATGGCAGGGCAAGCGTCTTGGGCCGGAAGCTGCTTGTGCAGCATTAAGTGTTGATAAAGCTTATTCTATCGAAGAATTGGATACGCAGCTGCCGACATTATTATTGGATAAACAGGCACTGGTCTATGCCATTGGGCAAGATATGGTTTGGGACAGGCGATTGATTAAGGCGCTGAAACAAAGCAAGCAGCAGCTGCGGTCTGGACGTACGGTGCCTGAGTCGATGTTGGATCTAAGTCCTGTCATGGGAGAATTACGTCTTATCAAATCTTCGGAAGAAATTGCTTGTATGCGCGAAGCAGCGCGGATTACTGTGGCTGCGCATCAACGCGCGATGCGTGCTTGCAGGCATATGCGCTTTGAATATGAATTAGAAGCGGAATTGCTGTATGAATTTACACGTCAGGGTTGTCGTGCTCCGGCGTACGATTCAATTGTCGCCAGTGGCAATAATGCGTGTACGTTACATTATACTGCGAATGATGGGCCTTTGACGGCCGGGGACTTGGTTTTGATTGATGCCGGTGCAGAATTTGCGTGTTATGCGGCGGATGTGACGCGTACCTTTCCGGTTTCTGGGCAATTTTCTGCTGAACAGCGCGCGATTTATGAATTAGTACTGGCTGCACAACAAGCCGCCATTGCAGCGGTACGCCCCGGAGTAGCTTGGGATACGATGCAAAAGACTGTGGTCTCGATATTGACGCAAGGCTTAGTCGATTTACAGATCTTGCAAGGTAATGTCTCAGATTTGATTGAAACCAATGCGTACAAACCTTTTTATATGCATAATTCAGGGCATTGGTTGGGGTTGGATGTTCATGATTGTGGTCGCTACCGAATAGCAGGTTTGTGGCGTGATTTGACGCCAGGTATGGTTTTGACGGTAGAACCTGGGATTTATATATCGCATGGTATGCCGAACTTGGATCCACGTTGGTGGGGCATTGGAGTACGGATTGAAGATGATATTTTGGTAACCGAACAAGGTTATGACAATTTAACGGGTGCGTTGCAGTCAAAACCATCTGAAATAGAGGCCCTATTACGTGATTGATTATCAAGTAGATATTGCTATCGTTGGGGGTGGATTGAACGGTGCTGCGTTAGTCCATGGACTCAAAGCAACCGGGCTGCGCGTCCTGATGATCGACAGCCAAGATTTTTTTAAGCCGCAAGCACCCAATACAGATGCGCGGAGTTTGACTTTATCTATTGCCTCCCTGCGTATTTTACAAAGCCTGGGTATTTGGTCTGAGCTTGCATCCACCGCAACTGGGATTCATACCATTCATGTTTCGGAACAAGGGCGTTTTGGGACGGCATGTCTCGAGGCGCCGGATCAAACGCCATTGGGGTATGTTGTACCGATTCAAAATTTGGTGCAGGCTTTATATCAAGACATGGACCGCCAAAGGGTGTTGGCTCCGGCGACGGTTGTTGCGTTTGATTCTGATCAAAAGTTGCTTACCGTGCAAATGGACGACAAACACTACACGGTACAAGCTAAGATTGTGGTCGCAGCGGATGGCTCTCAGTCAAGTATGCGAAGATTTTGTCAATTACCCGTGCAAATCAAAGACTATGGGCAACATGCGTTGGTGACCCAAATTAATTTAGCGCGTGCGCATCAACGAATTGCTTATGAGCGGTTTACGACTTCGGGGCCTTTGGCGATGTTACCGTTGGAGCCGAAACGTATGGGGGTGGTCTGGTCATTATCTCCAGAAGAGGCGACACGCATATCGCAAATGGATGATGAGGCGTTCTTACAGAATCTTACCAAGGTGTTTGGCTATCGGTTAGGGCGTTTTGTAGGAGTGGGCCAACGGCTCACGTATCCATTACGACAAATGTTGATGACTGAGTCTGTGCAAGGGCCAGTGGTGTTTATTGGGAATGCTGCGCATACTTTGCATCCGGTGGCCGGTCAAGGATTTAATTTGGGGTTGCGCGATGTGGCGATGTTGGCTCAAATGATCACGCAAATAGGTCTTGATGCTCCGACATTATTAACGCGGTATCAAGAAGCACGCCAGCATGATCAAACTGCGATTGCACGGTTTACCGATGGATTGATTTCGATGTATGGACACCCCAATCTTGGGGTGCGAATGGTACGTCAATTTGGATTGTTGGTTTTGGACAATAATCGCTTATTAAAACGGGTGGTCGCACGTTATGCAACGGGTTTGGGTGGTGTTGTGCCGGATTTGGTTTGTGGGATCCCATTATGAGTGATGTGGTTGATTTTGTGATAGTAGGTGCCGGTGTGATGGGTTTGTGTGCTGCGTTGGCGGTACAGAAACGGGGTCATACGGTGATGATTTTAGAGTCAGGTCTGTTGGAGATCGATCCTACTACCGCTTCACCGCGGGTATATGCCCTCAATTTGGCTTCTCAGCAGCTATTACAAAGTATCGGGATATGGGAGCAAATTTGTTCCCAGAGCGCACCGTATGAGCGCATGCATGTTTGGGATGCCCAGAGCTCGGCAAAGATAGTCTTTGATGCGCGGATGCTGGCCCAAGATCGTTTGGGGGGCATTTTAGAAGAAAATGATTTGAAACAAGCTTTGTTGCAACACATTCGCGCGCGTGACATTCCTGTGATCACCCAATGGCAGACTAAAAAATTAGATGTTTTAGATAACAAAGTAGTGCTGCATTCTGAACAACAAAGCCATGAAGCCGGGTTTTTATTGATTGCGGATGGGGCACGTTCTCCTACTCGAGACTTATTGAAGATTGCAATGACCACCTGGCCGTATCATCAACATGCTTTGGTGGCGACGGTTGCGGTTGAAAAACCACATACACGCACCGCGTACCAAGTGTTTTGTGCACAAGGACCTTTGGCCTTTTTACCACTGTCTGATCCGCATCGCTGCTCCATTGTTTGGTCTAGTGCGGTGCCTCATATTGAAAAATTGATGACGATTCCAGAGGATGTGTTTGTACAAGAGTTAGCGCAAGCATTTGAACATAAATTGGGCGACATTCAATTATTGTCTGCACGTAAATCTTATCCGCTACAGATGCGGCATGTACAACAATATGTCGGTGAACGTTGGGCCATTATGGGTGATGCTGCGCATACGATTCATCCGTTGGCAGGGCTTGGATTAAACATGGGTTTGGCTGATTTGACGGCTTTTTTAGCGCTATTAGATAAACAATCCACGCCGGTTTTGACGGCGCGTGCTTTGCGAGCCTATCAACGTCAGCGTAAACATGAGTTGTGGCAGGCCATTATATTTTTACAGGGGATACACCGCCTGTTTACCTACGGCAATATGCCTGCGAAATTATTGCGACGGTTTGGGTTAAACGTCAGTGATCGCTTGCCTATGTTGAAACGTTTGTTTATTGAACAGGCATCGGGCATTCCGAGGGGTTGAAGCATGTTTAAAAAATTGGGGTGGATGGTTTTGGTTGTTTTGAGCGCCTCGAGCTGGGGGTATGCTCAAGAGCCTGTCATGATTACGGGGACCAAAATACAAACGATTCAACCTACTGTCTATAAACAACAAGGTAGAAGCTTGTCGATTCAAGGATCGCGACCTAGGGTTAAACGAGTTTCTATGCTCAAATTGAGTTTGACGAGAGAAACGAAAAACAATCTTGCGCAGCGTATAACGGGTTTAGTTAGGCATCCTAATATGACTCCTACCGCTGGGCATTACCCGCGGACTGTGCAATTGGGTATGAATGCTGTGCCTGTTTTAGATCAAGGTGAACATGGGTCGTGTATGACGTTTGCAAGTACTGCTGCGGTGGATGCAGCAATTGGCAAAGGAGATTATGTGAGTCAGCTGTGTCAATTAGATTTAAACCAGTATTTGAACCATAACGCTTTTGTGCAACGTAATTGGGAGGGAGGTTGGGGCCAAGACCTTTTTTCCCAAATAACTATGTTTGGCATTGTTCCCAAAGCAGTACAAACTGCGGGAGGCTGTCTGGGGCGTGTGGATTACCCACTTTCTGGTGAAGAGGTTACTGATGAGCTGTCGGTGTTTGACTATCATCAAATTAGTGAACCCATTCAAGATTACGGTCTGTCTTTTAATCCTTTAATTCTTAAAGAGCAAATCAATTCGAATCTTAGTGATCGCGAACGTATTCTGTATCAAATCAAAAGTATTTTACGTCAAGGAGAGCGCGTGACATGTAGCGTGATCCTGATGGGACAACTGCGTTATGATGACACACCAACGGGATCGCATCATGTTACCAAGGATACTTGGGTATTGTTGCCACAAATGGCTGACGAATTAGCGGATGACGAAGAATCTTCTGGTCATGCTTTTGTGATTACAGGCTATGACGATGATGGGATTGCCGTTGATGCAACAGGCCAATTTCATCGCGGTTTACTGACATTACGCAATTCATGGGGCAGCACTGTCGGAGACCAGGGTGATTTCTATATGACGTATTCGTATTTCAAAGCCGCGTTATTGGAAGCGCATCATGTCAAGCGGATGGCTGGGGCTGATAGTCAGTAGCATTAAATCCTAAAACTCATTCGTGGAAGGTATATAAGGCATAAGTAACTTGACCAGCTGTTTTGAGCTTTAATAGTCGCCAGAAACGGGGATCGAGTTTGAGTTCGTGCGGGGATTCTACATAGAGTAGCCCGTGATTTTTTAATAAATCAGATTGCTCAAATTGGTGAATGCATTCAAATAATTCTATATGAGCAAAAGGCGGATCTACAAAAATAATATCGAATTGGGTGGCGGGTTGTGCTTGTAGATAGTTTGCAGCTGACGCTTGTATAATAGATAGTTTTTCCGGATGAAATGCAGCTGCAGTTTGTTGTAAATGCCGGTAAATAACCGGATTTTTTTCGATTAGTACCACGTGAGCGGCACCGCGTGAATGGGCTTCAAATCCTAATGCGCCACTTCCGGCAAAGAGATCCAGGCAGCGTGCTTCGCGGATGTCATGCATCAACCAATTGAAAACCGTTTCTCGAATGCGATCCGACGTTGGGCGTAAACCGTCTGCTTCGGGGAAGGTGATTTTTTTCCCGCGGAATTGTCCGCCAATGATTCGGACTGTGTTGTTTATTTTTTTCACAGAGTTTGTATTGGGCAATAAGATGGTATAATGCCATACAAAAATAAATATGTATATCAGACACTATGCTAAATTGGTTGAAAAAAAAACAAAACACTCAGAGCCCAGACGATCTTGCGGTGCAAGAAGTGGCAGAACATTCTGAAGTGCTAGAAAGCCCTCCTGCTGCGCCGGAGGTTCCCTCAAAAACTGAAAAAGCCGATATCTTTTCACGCTTCAAACAAGGATTGCGCAAAACTCGTCATCAATTGGGTGAGGGTATTGCACGCTTGGTATTGGGTAAAAAAGAAATCGATGCGGATGTATTGGAAGAAATTGAGGTTGCATTATTAAGTGCGGATGTGGGTGTTGGTATGACGCAAAGCATCATGCAGGATTTGGCAGCAGGGGTCCAAAGAAAGGAATTAGCCGATGGTGCGGCGGTGTTGGTTGTACTGAAAAACAAATTAAAAGAGACCCTGGACCCTTGTGCGCAACCCTTGACGCTGCCTACTCAAACGGCGCCTTTCGTGATTTTATTGGTGGGTGTGAATGGTGCTGGCAAGACGACTACCATTGGTAAATTAGCCCATTTATATCAAAGTCAGGGCAAAAAAGTCATGTTGGCTGCGGGCGATACATTTCGCGCTGCTGCGGTGGAGCAATTACAAGTTTGGGGCCAACGCAATCAGATTTCCGTGATTGCCCAGCACACGGGTGCGGACAGTGCATCAGTGATTTTTGATGCGTTGCAAGCTGCTACGGCGCGAGGCATGGATGTGCTGATTGCAGATACAGCGGGGCGTCTTCATACCCAAGACAATTTGATGACCGAACTGAAAAAAGTCAAACGTGTGATGCAAAAGCTAGATCCTAATGCACCGCATGAAGTGATGTTGGTGTTGGATGCCAGTATTGGACAGAATGCATTGAATCAAGCGCGTCAATTTAATGAGGCAGTTGGTGTGACAGGGATTACCATGACCAAATTAGATGGTACAGCGAAAGGCGGAATTTTGTTTGCACTGGCACATGAATTGGGTCTTCCCTTTCGGTATATCGGGTTGGGCGAGGGGATTGATGATCTTCGGCCATTTGATGCGGGTCAATTTGTGCATGCGGTGTTTGATGATAACCTTTAATCAAGTCAGCAAGCATTATCAAAAAGGCCAAGATATCCTCAGTCAGGTTAATTTTACGATGGACCAAGGTGAAATGGTGTTTTTAACGGGTCATTCTGGAGCCGGAAAATCGACTTTGTTAAAACTGTTGGCATTAATCGAACAACCTTCTGAAGGGTCTGTTCTGGTGCGTGGTAAAAATTTAGCGCACATGAAACGTCATGAACAACTTCAGTATCGGTCTAATTTAGGGATTGTGTTCCAATCGCCCCATTTATTAATGGATCGTACCGTGTTTGAAAATTTGGCCTTACCCTTGACGATTCGCGGCTTATTGACCCAAAGTGTTACAAAGCGTGTCCATGCAGCCTTAGATCGCGTGGGATTATTATCTGCACAACATCATTTGCCAGCCCAATTATCGGGTGGAGAACAGCAACGCGTGGGTTTGGCCCGAGCCATTGTGCATAAACCGATGTTATTGCTGGCGGATGAACCGACTGGCAATCTTGACCCGGAATTGTCGCGGGATGTGATGGCATTATTTTCTGATTTGAATCGTTTAGGCATGACTATTTTGATCGCTACGCACGATTTAGCCTTAATTGCGACGCTTAAGCATCGCATGGTTGCTTTGAAGCGAGGCAAAATATGTTGAAATGGACGGATTGGTGGACAGAAGCGCATCAAGACGCTTGCCGGCGCAGTATAGGGTTGTTGGTGCGCCAACCATGGTCAAGTTTGATGACGGTGGTGATGCTTGCAGTGACTTTGATGCTGGCGGTATTGTGCTGGATGGCAACTCATTATTTATCGGAATTCAATTCCTATTGGCATCGTAGCGAGACGATGTCGTTGTATTTACGCCAGTCACTGAGTGAACCTGAACAACAGCTGATTTTACAAAAAATACGTGCGATGCCTGAGGTGGAGTCGGCGACGTTGACGACACCTACTGAGGGTTTGGCTTTGTTGGCTCAGCAAGAGGGTATGCAAGATATTACCCAGTCGTTGCCCTACAATCCTTTGCCTGCTGCGATCCAGGTGATTCCAAGTGCCAAATTACAGACACCAGATGCCATCAAACAATTTTCGCAAAGTTTGCAAAGCAATCCTGATGTGGCAGAAGTGAAATTTGATTCAGATTGGATTGAGCGCCTGTATTCAGGACTTGGTTTTTTAAAGCAATTGGTGCAAGGTTTAACGGTGCTCTTTGCATTGTCTGTGATATTGGTTATCGGGAACACGTTGCGGTTGCTGATTCATAATCGGCATAATGATATTCAAGTTTTACAATTATTAGGTGCGCCGGATCGGTTTATCATGCGTCCTTTTTTATTTGTAAGCATATGGTATGGCTTTTTTGCATCGGTTCTGGCTATCATTTTTGTCGATAGTGTATTGATCTTACTCCGTACTGGCCTGAATCATTGGGCAGAATCGTATCATATGCATCTCTCTATTTCTCTCTTGCCAGTTCTGTGGATGCTGGGTTTAACTACGATTGCAATCGGCTTGAGCTGGACAGGCGCCAGACTTACGCTAAAATATTATTTATAGGGCAGGGTTTGTTGGTAATTCAGATGCCTACGTCCCGCGGCTTGTCCGTGGGATCCAGGGCTTTTAGGTCTGAATTGTTAGCAAGCCCTAGTGCGTCTTAGATAATAAGGACTGGGTGACATGATGTTAACCGATCGATTACAAAAAATTTTAGCAATAGAAGAGCAGGAGCGGAACTTTTATTTACAGCAGTTGAAACCCGCATTGAATCGCTTAGAACACGCCGAAGATTTACACGAAGAACGCACGAATATCGAAAAGTTGGTATCCGGTACGGCTTTTGATCCTGCCTTTCATACATTGGACGCGTCAGGTGTGCAGACCCAAGCTACTTTAGAGCATTTATATAAATTAAATCATGTCTGCCACGATCTCATGCATACCAATCATATGGCTCGTCAATCCGAAGTGGAAACGTTGTTGAATACCGTGGCCCAATCTGATTTGAATCCTATTGCTTTGTACTATCTGGGACGCATTTACAGTCAAGGGGATGCAGAGCGGGATTGTCAACGCGCAGATGAGTATTTACAGCAAGCTTTTGCCATGCCGCTTTCTGCGGCGCAACAAGAGTTGGGCTTGAACATTCGTGAATTGTTAGCGCAAAATTACGATCGCTGGCAACTCAGAAAGAATCCACCGCAACCGCAAAAATATGGCACTGTTTATGCGGATCACCATGACGTCGCCAAAGGTTTGGAAAAAGATCATTTGATTCCGCCCCATTCTGGGTATCGGTATCAAATTGAGAAATTGGACCAAGCACGGCAAGAATTGGGTTTGAGTTCTTGGGCGGAGCAGGAAAGAAAGCGGTAAGGGGTTGTATTAGACGAGCTGAGCACCGTCGTTGCGAACGAAGTGAAGTAATTCAGTGTCCTTGGAGTAGGTGCGTAGGTCACTGGATTGCTTCGCTAACGCTCGCAAAGACGGGGTTCTCAAAGTAAAAAAATCTGTGGGATTGACTCACTCTTCTCTCCGTCGTTGCGAAAGAAGTGAAGCAATCCAGTGGCCTTGGAGTAGGTGCGTAGGTCACTGGATTGCTTCGCTAACACTCGCAACGACGGGGTTCTCAAAGTAAAAAAATCTGTGGGATTGACTTACTTTTCTCTTCGTCGTTGCGAACGAAGTGAAGCAATCCAGTGGCCTTGGAGTAGGTGCGTAGGTCACTGGATTGCTTCGCTAGCGCTCGCAACGACGGGGTTCTCAAAATAAAAAAACTGTGGGATTGTCACCCTTCTCTCCGTCGTTGCGAACGAAGTGAAGCAATCCAGTGGCCTTGGAGTAGGTGCGTAGGTTACTGGATTGCTTCGCTAACGCTCGCAAAGACGGGGTTCTCAAAATAAAAAAATCTGTGGGATGAAAAATCCCCACAGATTTTATGAAAGAAACGTATCTGAATGTTTAGCGATTTATTTCCATGCTTTCTGGAGCATTGCCAGTATTAACCTGAGCAGTAATGTTGTTGCTTGTTGTAGTATAAGGATTCTTGAAGAGCTTGAAGCAACAAGCCGTATACTGAGAAAGGCGTTGCATACAAGAGGATTTATTTTGTACGGCAGTATCAGCGTTTACTACACCAGAGTCTGCAGTAGCCACAACACGAGATTTAGCATACGCTTTACAAGCAAGGTATAGACTAGCACTTAGCAACAATACTCCAACAGCAGCGACCGACATCAACGCAGCCGGTGTTAAATTCAATCCCATGAATAAAGCAACTTTAGGACTGAATTGCATCAAAGCACTGAATCCTACCATACCAGTACCCATAGTCGCGAGCACGTGGGGCAAGAATTTTGAGTAGTTGGTAGCAGCGACTGGGCCAAGAGTTTCATTTTCTTCAGACCCATCTTTTAGTACAACAGTAGCTGATTTGCAAGTACGGTAAGCTACGTAAGCAGCGGCAGCCACCATTGCAACACCAGAGACTGCAACAGCAGCCAAAGCGACTGGTGGTAAATTCAAACTTGCCAACATTGTGAACTGAGGATCGAATTGCATCAAGGTGCTGAATGCTATCGCTCCAGTACCAACTCCTGCTAAAGCGGCGGCGCTGAAGTAACGATTTTTTCTGTTTGTGCGATTAGCAGCACGTAAATTACTGATTGCAGCAAATGCATTTTGTAAGCGACCGTGCTTTATCTTGGCCGTCGCTAATTTTGCGGAATTCTTGGCTTTAAGGTGTTTAATCTTCTTAGTAATGGCTTGTTTTTGTTTGGCAATCAGCTGATTAAAAAAGCTTGCTAACTGAGATCTTTCTGATGGGTTTGATTGAGTAAGAACTGCGGATAAGATTAAATTAACCAAACTAACTGCTCTGTTTGGGTGATTTTTTATTGTTATTATGGCTGATTTTTGTTTATTTTCTTCTGTTTTCGGAACAATAGTTATTGTTTTTTCAATGATTGCATCTACCAAGTCTTGACGCTCATCAGAAAATGTAAAATTAGCAAACGCTGATTTTATTTTCTGCTCGTAATTCATCCCACCAGAGGTGTCAACCATGTAGTGCATAAAAGTTCCTGGCAAATTTTCTCTGCCATGCTTTCTACCATATTCGGTTATATTTGTGGCGTTGAAACTACCGAACAATTCTTCAAATTTCTCGACTGTTTTTAGGCTGCTGTTTAACTCCGCTAGCGTTTGCATAACCACATCCTCTAAGTGAATATTTAATTGCCTTTCAAATTAATTTAATAAAAGACAGAAAGAGCTGATATTATACAATAATTTTTCTTAAAATCAATCATTTTGTTTTAAATATAAGCGAGCAGATTTTTGTGTGCCCATTTTTTTGGGGTGTTGTATTTATGGGATTATTGGGGGCGTAGGTTAGGCCGTTCGGCCCAACACACACTTTTTAATCGTGATATAATTCGGCAATCTCTGCGCAGGTCCAATTTGGCGATAACAACTCATTTTTAATGTATTGATAGATGCTTGAATATTTCCATTCATCAGGTTGTTGAACGTAACCATGCTTTACCGGATTATAATGAATGTAATCAATATGATTTTTTAGGTCCTGCTCGTTGCGAATAAGATGTTCCCAGAACCTACGTTGCCATATGCCCCGTTCATTTTTATTTTTGCGACTTGCAGTGATACTTTCTTGCGTTTGAATTTCTTTCGAAAAAAAGCCTTTGATAAGATTCCAGCGCAAAGAATAATTGCTATCATTTTCGGGGAGAGTAAAAATAGCATGCAAGTGATCGGGCAATATTACTATGGCATCTATGATAAAAGGGTGCAAATGACAAATCCTGCGGAATATTGCTCTCAGTAAATCAACTTCCTTAATTAATAAATTACTTTTTCGATTGCAAAGATTAACAGTAAAAAAATAGGTTGCTCCTGGGATTGTGACTCTACGATATCGCATGGGTTGGATCCGCTCTTCCATTTGGATGCCAAAATATCTGTTTTTGAAATTGAAAGCAATGATAAAGCTTATGGGTTTTATGGTTTTATAGGATGTTGGGCCGAACGGCCCAACCTACGTTTGCTGCAAATAAAAAAATCTGTGGGATGATAAATCCCCACAGATTTTAAAGAAATGTATTAAGGTGTTTAACTTATCATTTATACAGTTGCTTTATGAGCATTCAATTGAGCACTTGTATCGTTTGCTACATTAGTAGTACTACGACTGAAGAATTTGAAGAAACGAGCAGTAGCAGTATACGTGGAAAGCGTTTGCATACAAGAGGGTTTATCTTGTACGGTAGTATCAGCGTTTGCCACACTAGAGGTTGCAGTACCCATAACAGAGTCGTCAGTAGCCACAACACGAGAGTTAGCATACGCTTTGCAAGCAAGGTATAGACTAGCACTTATCAACAATACTCCAACAGCAGCGACCGACATCAACGCAGCCGGTGTCAAATGCAATCCCATTAATAAAGCAACTTTAGGACTGAATTGCATCAAAGCGCTGAATCCTACCATACCAGTACCCATAGTCGCGAGCACGTGGGGCAAGAATTTTGAGTAGTTGGTAGCAATAGCTGGGCTAGCAATTACGCTTGTTTCAGGCGCATCACTCATTACAACAGGAGCTGGTTTGCAAGTACGGTAAGCTACGTAAGCAGCTGCCGCCACCATTGCGACACCTGATACTGCAACAGCAGCCAAAGCTACTGGAGGCAAATTCAAGCTTGCCAACATTGCGAACTGAGGACCGAATTGCATCAAGGTGCTGAATGCTATCGCTGCAGTACCGCCAGTTGCTAAAACTGCGGCGCCTGTGTAACGTGCACATTTTTTTCTGAATTGTTTTTTTGCTTCTAATGTAGAGAGATCTTGGCCCTCTGCTTTTCTTTTTTCTCTTAAAAAAGTGACATTTCGTTTTCGGTTATTCGGTATGTCTAGGATTTGAAAAGTTGCTGCATTGGGAGCTTTTGTTTCAAATATTTTTGCCAGAATATCAGTTTCTTGGGGCTTTGAGAGTTTTAAGAATTGTTTTAAATCTTGGATTGCTTCAGATTGATTGTCTGAAGTTGACGCTGATGAAGTGGTTAACGTATCCAATGGCTGTTGCATAAGCATTTCCTCAAATAATTTTTCAAATTGTTTTACTATCTCAAGTTGCTGTTGCATAAGCATTTCCTCTAAGGTTGATGTTTAATTGTCCTTTTTAATAGCTCAATAAAAGACAGTAAGAGCGATTATTATACAATTAATTTTTTTAAAATCAAGCATTTTGTTTAAAAAATTAATAAAAAGATTTTTTTCGAGCCATTTTTGGGTTTTTTTTATGCGGTATAGGTGAAAGGATTATAGCAACGAGCCTTGCTCTCCGTCGTTGCGAGCGTTAGCGAAGCAATCCAGTGGCTTTGGAGTAGGTGCGTAGGTCACTGGATTGCTTCGCTAACGCTCGCAACGACGGGGTTCTCAAAATAAAAAAATCTGTGGGATGATAAATCCCCACAGATTTTAAAGAAATGGATTAAGGTGTTTAACTTATCATTTATACAGTTACTGTATTACCATCATGTGCATTCACTTGAGCACTTGTATCGTTTGCTACATTAGTAGTACTACGATTGAAGAGTTTGAAGCAACAAGCAGACTGAGAAAGGCGTTGTAAACAACCGCTGCTTTCTGGCGTTGTTGCATTAGTTTTTGTGCCGATAGGCGCGCCTGGCCTGCTAGTGCAATAAGCGAGATAGATCCCAGCTGATAATATCGCTAACCCGGTGATTGCGACGGCGGCTAACGCTATGGGCGGGAAAGATAGGCCGGCTAACATGATGAGCTGAGGACCGAATTGCATCAAGGTACTGAACGTTAGCACTACGGTGCCGCCAGTTGCCAAAAGTGCAGCATTTATGTAGCACGCACGTTTTTCCAGGGATTCACTTTTGGCCTTAGCTAATCTGAGCTCATGAAGTTGATTTTGTGATTCTAATATTGATGGCATAATTGTTTGCTCCGGTTTTATTCGCGCAAAGCTACCTGCTAATTTATTATACATAAATTTCTTTTTTTAAGCAACTTATTTGTGTAATAATCAATCAAATTAGCCTGTTTTTTTACGGAATCCTTTTCTGTTCTCTTGTGTCTCCGCTGCAGAATCTAGGATGATGTGTTTGGTGTGTACCTTGGATTGGCGCTCTGGCTGGCCGAAGAGCTATCGAGCGGAACGCGATTTCCAGATCGTCCAAAACTAAAACAAAAATTCAAAAATTGTTCGATTTGTCGTCCATAAAACGGTGGTTGCAAAACGGGGGTGCCTGTGTTTGCTGGCGGCGGCTCTTTGCGAGAGAGCCCATACCCTGCCATGCATGCGCCAGTAACGACTAGAACCACAAACATAGCGGGCGATAGGTGAATTCCTACCATTAATGCAAATGTTGGATTAAGCTGCAGCAGCAGGCTGCCGCCCAGTAATCCAAAACCGGCGGCGGCAATAGTCTTATTTCGTGATAGGAAATAAGGAGAAGCAGGCACAATAGGGCGCGATGGCGGTTGACTGATTTCTAGTACTAAGGGTCCTTCTTGGTGTTGCGCTCCAATATGCGATTCTTGTGATATAGGCCTGGTTATATCTTTCAGACGCTGTTCCACAATAGCGATTTGCGCCGCAATCAATTGCTTTGCCTGAATACATTCGGAGGTGGCGGTTTTTCTTTGGTCATGTATGCTTTTGAACGTCACACGTAGAAGATGAAAAAAACTTGGAGAAATTGGTTCAGCCGTTTGCGTACCGCGACATTTTACCCAAGCTTGACGCATTTTTTGTGTGCGTGTGTCCATTCTGTTATCAGCAAAATCGAAATTATCTAAGAGTAAGTCCCAGGTGTGGTGCTCGCCTTGTTTATATCCTCTTTGCGGATATTCCAGCTTAAACTTCTTATATAGTATGAGATATTCATTAAAATTAGCGGCCGCTAAAACACCATAGATTTGTAAAAGATCCTCCAATTGCTTATTGAGGTTCGCGCTTAATTCATCATTAGGAGCGTGCATAATCTACAGTTATTAAAATCCATGCGTATTATTTGATCACAATTCAGCATAAAGATCAATCTTTATCCAGAATTTGCAAGATAGCAGTGAAATCACCTATAATGGTGTGGTTTTAACGGTATCTTAGTATCTGTATCTTTACAAACGGAGAATTAAAAATGAGTTTTTCGTTGTCATTATCAACTTTAAACTTACCTATTGGTAGTCTTGAGGCTTATATTCATCGCGTCAATCAGATTCCTCTGCTGACGGCGGAAGAAGAGTTTGACTTTGCCACACTTGTGCAAGAGCAAGGTGATTTAGAGGCGGCACGTTCTTTGGTATTGGCGCATTTGCGCTATGTTGTGCGCGTGGCCAGAGGTTATTTGGGTTACGGCTTGTCATTAAGTGATTTGATCCAAGAAGGTAATGTGGGTCTAATGAAAGCGGTCAAACGTTTTGATCCGAAGATGGGCGTGCGGTTGGTATCGTTTGCAGTGCATTGGATCAAAGCTGAAATTCATGAATTTGTCCTCCAAAATTGGCGGATTGTAAAAGTAGCGACTACAAAAGCCCAACGGAAATTGTTTTTCAATTTACGCCATATGAAAAAACGTTTGGGATGGATGAATAACGAAGAAGTGAATGCGGTTGCCGAAGACCTAGGTGTCACGCCACATGATGTGCTGGTGATGGAGCAGCGTTTGAATGCGATGGATGAATCGTATGACGCTTTAGATTCAGATGATGATGATCATCGATATCGAACAGCCCCTGCTGATTATTTGCAAGATAATCGTGCCAATCCTGCTGTACTATATGAGCAAGAGCATACGGGAAACCAAGAACATGATCGCTTGCATACCGCATTGGCTTCGCTCGATGAACGCAGTCAAGATATTTTACGCCAACGTTGGTTGTCTGAAGACAAAGCCAGTACATTACAGATGTTAGCGCAACAATATGGGGTGTCCGCGGAACGCGTGCGCCAATTAGAACAATCTGCGATGAAAAAACTACGAGTATTGATGGCGGATGCGTAGACGAAATAGGGATGTTTATGAAAAATATTGACCAGATTGCGCATGCAAAATGGATACTGACTGGCGAAAAAAATCAGCACGTATTAGAAAATCATGCTTTATTGATTGACAAAGGGGTCATTCAAAATATTGTTCCCAGTGCCGAAGCCAAAGAGCACTATCATGCGAAACAAGTGGATGATTATGCCTACCACGCACTTTTACCTGGTTTGGTGAATGCTCACACACATTTAGGAATGAATTATTTTCGTGGCCTAGGTTGTGATTTGATGCTTATGGATTGGTTGAATGGGTATATTTGGCCGGCCGAAAAAAAATGGTTATCGCACGAATTTGTACACGACGCGTCCCTATTTGCCATGGCGGAAATGATTCGCAGCGGTACGACCTGTTTTAATGATATGTTTTATTTTCCAGAGGCGATTGCGGATGCGGCCATCACGGCTGGTATGCGTGGGTTTGTCAGTATGCACGTCATTGATTTTCCAACTGCTTGGACACAAAATACGGATGAGTCTTTAGAAAAAGGTTTGGCTTTCTACGAGCAATATCATCAGCAACCTTTGCTTACACCTATCCTAGCACCTCATGCCCCCTATACGGTTTCTGATGAATCCTTTGTACGAGTTCTTGAGCTGGCCCAATCTTTGAACCTCAAAATAAATGTGCATTTGCATGAAACCCAGGCGGAAATTGAACAATCCATGACGCAATATCAAAAACGTCCTATCAAACGGTTGTTTGATTTAGGGTTTTTGTCATCGGAAGTGTTAGCGATTCATATGACACAATTGGATGAAGAAGATTATGAGATTTTAGGTGCTACACGTCCAAGCATTGTGCATTGCCCTGGATCGAATATGAAATTAGCCAGTGGGATTTGTCCTGTCGCAAAATTACATAATTTGGGCTTGAATGTGGCGCTAGGGACAGACAGTGTTGCCAGTAATAACGATTTAAATATGATCAATGAAATGCGTACTGCTGCATTTTTAGCAAAAGTTTCTCAGCAAGATCCGGTGTGTATGAATGTGGATGAGACCTTCGCAATGGCGAGCCTTAATGGTGCGAAGGCATTGGGGATAGATCATATCGTAGGGTCTTTGGCGCCTGGCAAAGCCGCGGATTTTATTGCAATGAATTTGGATGAAATTGAAACATTGCCGGTCCACGATCCCTTGGTTCAAATTATCTATTCAAGCAGTCGGCACCAAGTCACGGATGTGTGGGTTGCCGGAAAGCAATTACTCAAAAACAGAGAATTGCTTACTTTGGATGAAGAGGCATTGAAGGCCAAGGCACGTTCCTGGAAACTATGATACCTAGTCTCGTTCAGCCTGCACTCAAATCTGAGCGTCAAGACTTGTTGTGAATAGGTGGACGAACGGGTAAAATAGCGGTTGGAAGGACTGAGAAAAGGTAATCCGATGAATGAATTTGACATAGATAAAGCCTATGTGAGTACTTACGACGAATTTTTAAAGAAATTCGACCGCGAGCATGATTTGACTGAATCACAATTAAAAGAAATTAAAACCTATCAACGGATTAATGCCCTACGGGATGGCACAGACCCTGCGGCAGAATCAGAAAAAACCTGGGAAGCCTTTTAGTCGTGGGCATTTGGTTTCAGCTGTTTACGCCAGAAGATCTCAATCGTCGTGGTGAGCAAACTATGGCGGAATTTTTAGGGATCGTCTTTACAGAAGTAGGCGATGATTTTCTCATTGCAACTATGCCTGCAAGTCCGCGTACGAAACAACCTTTGGGCATTATTCATGGCGGTGCGTCCGTCGTTTTAGCTGAAACGATTGCCAGCACTGCGGCCAATATGGTGGTTGATTTCGAACAATATTATTGTGTCGGCTTAGAAATTAATGCGAATCATATTCGTTCTGTACGCGAAGGTACCGTGCAAGCAATCACTCGTCCTCTTCATTTAGGCCGTACCACTCAAGTCTGGTCAATCGATATTACTAATGAGCAAGGTCAAACTACCTGTGTTTCGCGCATGACGGCGTGTGTATTGCAGCGTTGATTTTAATCCTGTAAAAGTCACTGGATCGTTACACTCTTCGCAAAGACGGGCGTAAAAAATACCGTCGTTGCGAGCGTAGCGAAGCAATCCAGCGACTTAAAGACTCCTAATTTGAGCTCTATTTTCAAAAAACACGCTTAGAATTATTTCTCCACTGATATTGACTTTCAAATTTATTTGGAATTAAATATGCACGCATCATGGATGAAACAATGGAACTAGTCCTAAATATGTCATGGAAGAGATAGCATTTAGGATCCCTTAGCAAGGAATCAATTATGGAAAAACAAACCAACCGAACTTTGGCCTACCTCTTGGCCGAACCTATTCAAGATAATCATGAACTCGAAGCCATTTCAGGCGGGCATTCTACTTTGTCTGCGCAACGAACGGCAAGAATAACAGGCGACAGCTCTCAGGGCCCGGAAATCACGTTGGATTTTAGCATCGATACGTGAGTTAAGTGCTCATCTTAAATCAATATATTTTTTAAGGAATTCTAGCAGGCTGAATTATTCAACTTGTATGCTCATGCAAGTAGAGTTTTTCAGCATACTACTAGTACGGATATTAATGAGGTTGAGGAAAATACCTCAGGAAATGGAGCTGTTATGAAGTTTTTAATTCCAACCGAACCGGATGATACCCATGCTATTTTAGTGAAAATCGCATTAGAAACTTTGGGGTATCATGTTTCTCTACTATTTACGGCCGATCATCCCACTTTACAAAAAAACTCTGTATACATTGATACCCACAGTTATCAATGGCAAAGCGTGGATGCTTATGACGCAATTGTTTCAGATCATTATGATGTCGTTTGGTGGCGACGTGCCAGACGTCCTCATCTTCCCAAAAAGACGGTGCATGCCAAAGATTATGAGTTTGCAGCGCGCGAAAATATTCTTTTTTTTGAATCGTTTACGACTAATTTGGCCCCGAACGCGTGGTGGATAAATAGTAAAGACTCGGCCTATCGTGCCAATTTTAAATTGTTACAATTGAAAGTGGCGAGTGAATGCGGATTGACAATCCCAACTACGCTTTGTTCAAATGACCCCCAGGAAATTTGCCAATTCATCAATGCCCATGAACCAAGGGGTGTTATTTACAAACCGATGTGTACTTATTTCTGGTTTGAGAACCTGCATACCAAAATCAGTTATACAGCTCGAGTAAAAAATAAAAACTTACCCAAGCGGCATGTTCTTCAATCCGTCCCGGGGATTTTTCAAATCGAAATCAAGAAAAAATTTGAGCTCCGTATTACTTGTTTTGGAAATTATTTGGTTGCTGCAAAACTTCATTCTCAGAAGTATCCCGATGGCTTAATTGATTGGCGGGCAATTCGAGGTGCACCTATGCTGGTAGAGCCATTTGAGCTACCGGAAGGTGTTGCAACCAGTATCCGATTATTTATGCAGCGCATGGGCCTAGCTTTTGGGGCGTTCGACGTGATTGTGACCCCAGACGATGAGTATGTATTTTTGGAGGTGAATGAACAGGGGCAGTTTTTATGGCTTGAGGAGTTTAACCCTGATTTCAAAATGCTAGATATATTTATTCAATATATGCTACAGGGCTCTATCGATTTTGTGTGGAATGCGAAAGCGTGTGAACACAGTATCGAGCAATATCGATCTCAAATGAAGGCTATTTTTGAGGTGAATATGGACCGTCATGTGCAAGTGAATACTTATTATAAAAAGCGAAAGGAAAAGTCTGCAGTATAGAACTTGCCATTCCCGCTTGCGCGGGGGTGGCAACCATGCATTATAAGGAGCGTTTATGAATTATGTATTATTGAGTATTTTGGTGTTTATTTGCTCGGCTACTTTGGCAAAAAATGGGGTTGATCTGCATGGTTTAGATGGAAACCGTGCGCAAACATTATTACAAACCTATACCGCGCAAATTCAAGCTATTGAAACACCCATAATGGATGTGTTTTTGAATTTGAATGAAGGGCATTTTGATGCGCCGCATTATGAATGCTTAGTCATGAAGAAAAAAAAATTGTTGGCGACTATTCAACGTGAAGGGCGTTTTGCTTTTGTCGATTTGCAGACGGTGTATTACCAAGATAAAACTATATACACCACGTTAGAAGTGATTGAAGACCCTAAGTCAGAGCGCATGCGGTTTGTCACAAAGCCCGCGCATCCTATATGGAATGATTTGAAGATTTGGCGAAATCTTGTCTATCGTCGGTTGTTGCGACGACAAGATTTGATTGCCAAAATGCAAGAATATGACCGCTTAGTAATGCGACTATCTATTACGCATCAACTGGATCATGATGGGAATGATTGTCCTGCCTATCATTGCCTTGCAGCATTTCATCATCCTAGCTTAGCGCCTTATTGGGATGTTTTTCAACAGGGTGTCGCGAAAGAAAAATCCTTGATTCTCTCAACATTGCATAATGACCCCGATCCTGAGCGTCGTGCAGCAGCTGCTTTTTTGGTAGGACATTTTTCAGATCCCAAAGAGATTGTGGCGGTACTCAGCACCTGTATCGATGATGCTGCTAGTCAGGTGAGGAATAATGCGTTGCGCGTGATTGCGCTTACTTTATTTAAATCGCATCTGAACGATGTGGACAGCATGCCTTTTATAAAGCTACTAGATTCTCCTTTTGTGACGGATCGAAATAAAGCATTGAGTGTTTTGCTAGGGCTTGCTGATAATCAAACTAACAAGAAAAAAATGATTCGCTATGGCGGCCAAAAAATTGTGGATTTACTCCAGTTATCTCAGCCAGATAACCATGATTTGGCGTATACCTTGCTCAAAAAAATCAGCAATCAACCATTCGGTGAGCACCAATTTGTGCAATGGAAAACTTGGATGACGCATGCACAAGGACATAACGATGCATTCAGGTAAAAAAATATACGGCGCTGTGAATATTAATATGCCAGCGCCTTATCTATTCGTAATGATTGGGTTCAGTGTTTTATTGGTAGTCTTGTTGGTCTATGGGCTTAGCATTGATTTTTCAGCTATGTATGTGGTGAAAGGGTATCTCAATGCCAAATTAGGGACCTCGCCTGTGTACGCTCTAAGACCTGGGATTATTAGCCGAAAGTTTGTGACCGCTGGGCAACGCATTGCAAAGGGTCAGGATTTGTTTCTCGTAGATACAACGACTGATCATCTATCATATGCGGCAGAGCAGCGGTTATTAAACACAAGGTTACTGGACTTGGAGCGTAATTTAAAGGCAAAAACCCAATATCTGCGTACATTAAAGCCGTTAGTAGTGAAACATTATGTGTCTTTGGCTTCTTATCAGACAATTCAGGATCAATTAAATGAATTGGAAACAAATCGACATACATTGAAAATGGCATTATTACGCCATAAGCAATCGAGTTCTTATGTGGTGCGGTCACCTATTAGTGGAACGATATCCAGTTTGGAAGCCCATGTGGGACAGAAGGTGGGTGTGGCCCAATCGTTATTAACTGTCTTGCCGCTGCAGGCAGAATTAGTCGCACAATTGTATGTTCCTGTCGCAAAATCAGGGTTTTTACAACCAGGTGCCAGCATTGCATTGCGTTACGATGCTTATCCTTTCCAACATTTTGGGGTTGCTCAGGCGCATATTCAAACGATCTCGCGGAGTATTTTGACCGATCACGACGAAGACAAGCCTATGAAAATAGGGGAGCCTTATTACAAGGTTTTGGCTTATTTGGAGCAACCCTATATTTTGTTATATGGCCAAAAGCATCTTTTACAGCAGGGTATGACCTGTACAGCGGTGATTTCTGGCGCACATAAAAAAATATGGCGCTGGATTTTAGATCCTGCAGGACTTATGTAAACCTCCGAGAGCGAGGTTTTGCGTAAGTCCTGCATTATGGTGGGGGATGAAGCGATGTCTATATGGAAAACACGATTACAGTTTTGTAGTAAAGCAAAACTACCCATGATTTTTCAGGAGGAAATGGCCGAATGCGCGCATGCTTGTATTGCAATGATTGCATATTTTTGGGGATGTAAGCTGAGTTTGTTGGCGTTACGCCAATTGCATCATACTTCGATGCGCGGCATGAATCTGCTGCAAATGAATAAAGTTTTCGATCAACTCGGATTTAAAACACGAGTATTACGGGTACTTCTGCATGATTTATGCAAAGTGAAAACACCGGCCATATTGCACTGGAATCATAACCATTTTGTGGTGCTCAAAAAAGTGAAACGACATGCAATCGTTGTCCATGATCCGGCGCTAGGTGTCCGTGTTTACGCGAAGACTGAGGCGGTGCGTTTTTTCTCCGGGATTGTTTTAGAAATAGAAAAAACTGAATATGTTGCGCTTGTGGGTCAAAGTACGCAATTGACTATTTTGACCTTACTAAAATCGGTTCTGGGAATGCCCAAAATATTGGGGGTGCTGTTATTGTTATCCTTGCTGATCGAATCGATGCAAATCATTAACCCGATGTTTATGCAATATGTGACGGATTATGTGGTGGGATCCAATACTTTGTGCCAAATGTATTATCTTGGACTAGGCTGCATTATTTTTGGGATGTTGCAGGGTTTAACGGAGTTTTTACGGAGTCATTTGATTTTATACACCTCGATGCAAATCACTGAATCGTTTGCCACAGAAGTGTTTAAACATTTATTACAATTGCCGTTGAAGTTTTTTGCGCATCGTCATCTGAGTGATATTCAATCCAAATTTCAATCCATTGATCAATTGAAAACCCAGCTAAGCACGGATTTATTCCATACCTGTTTGGATGGTTTGATGGTCGTGGTTACCTTAACTGTAATGTTTGTATATAGTCATATTTTAGCTGGCATCATGTTGAGTATTTTTAGCGTGTACGCAGGGTCTCTCTATTGGAGTGTTCGGGTGCATAAACGTCAAATGGGCACGGCACTTGTCCTTCATGCGAAAAGCGCTGTCACCTTTCATGAAACATTACGTGGGATTGCGCCTGTGAAGTCTTTTTTAAAAGAAGCGATATGGTTTCAATTATGGCGCAATGACTATGTAGATGCCTTGAATCATGATATCCAGATCTCGAAAATACAAATTCGTTTTCGGGTATTAAATCAGGTTTTATGCCATATCGAGTATATTATGGTCTTATGTGTAGGCGCAGGATTGGTGGTAGCTCAGCGGTTATCGATAGGCATGCTATTAGCCTTTCTCGCTTATCGGATGATTTTGGTTAGCAAATTTGCGGCGTTTATCCAATATGTATTCTCTTATCAAGGGTTGACTCTGCAATTGCAACGCTTACAAGATCTGATTGAGCACGAGCCGGAAGCTACGCAAAGTGCAGTTCAACCTCAGCATCAGATATCAGGTATTATCCATGTTCAAGGTATTGCTTTTTCTTATCCAGGGTATGCGCAACCGGTGCTAGACGATGTAAGTTTTAGAGTACATCCTGGTGAGAAAGTCGCGATCGTTGGTCCGTCTGGTTGTGGTAAAACAACCTTAGTTAAGATCATGATGGGATTGGAGCAACCTACTGCTGGCAAGATTTTCGTGGATGACTTGCCATTAACCCTCTTCGGATTACAAAATTTTCGGCAAATTTCTGCGTCGGTGATGCAAGATGACATGCTGTTTACCGGGTCCATTGTTGATAATATTACTTTTTTTGCGGAAGAAGTGGATATGGGCTATGTATATGAAGTGGCTAAATTAGCCTGTATTCATGACACTATCATCGCATTGCCTATGGGCTATGAGTCACTCATTGGGCAGACACAAACCAGCATTTCAGGCGGTCAGAGACAACGGATACTTTTAGCGCGTGCCCTCTATAAAAAACCTAAATTTTTATTTTTAGACGAAGCGACCAGTCATATGGATTTACAGTTGGAAAGTGAAATTAACCAAGCTTTGCAAACCTGCCGTATGACGCAAATCATTGTCGCGCATAGACCAGCAACCATTGCGATGGCAGATCGTGTGATAGAGTTAAAAATGAGAGAAGGATGATTTGCTTGACTTATATCAAAATTAAACCAAGAATATAGCGCTTAAAAAACCAGTTTGGAAAGCTATGCAAATTCAGGCAATCAAAGGGCGTGAAATTTTAGATTCACGTGGTTCTCCTACCGTTGAAGTAGATGTTACTTTTTCTGATGGTAGTTTTGGACGAGCGGCGGTTCCTTCTGGTGCGTCTACCGGAACATTTGAAGCGCATGAATTACGCGATGGCGCAAAACGTTATGCGGGTCGTGGGGTCCTCAATGCAGTGACGCATATTAATACGACTATTCGACAAGCGCTGCAAGGACAAATATTTGCCGATCAAACTGTCTTTGATCAAACCCTATGTCATTTAGATGGCACTGAAAATAAATCCCATTTGGGTGCAAACGCCATTTTGGCCGTATCATTGGCCTATGCGCGCGCGCGTGCGGATGCTTTGGGACTGCCTTTGTTTCAAGCATTACGGTACAAAGATACCGAAATGCTATTGCCTGTCCCTATGATGAATGTACTCAATGGGGGGGCGCATGCGGACAATAATGTTGATATTCAAGAGTTTATGGTTATGCCCATTGGCGCAGAAAATTTTGCACATGCCGTGCAAATGGGCGCAGAAACATTTTATGCCCTGCGGACAGTATTGAAGAAGCTTGGTTTGAATACGGCGGTGGGTGATGAGGGCGGATTTGCGCCGGATCTGAAATCTAATCGACAAGCATTGGATATTTTAAGTGATGCAGTCAATTTGGCGGGCTATCATTTGGGCAAAGATCTGGTGTTTGCCTTAGATGTTGCTGCGTCAGAGTTGTACGAAGCAGGGTTGTATCATTTGACCTCGGAGCAAAAAACATTGTCTTCTGAGGAATTGATTCATTATTATCAAAATCTTATTACAGATTATTCTATTGTTAGTATTGAAGATGGTCTAGATGAAAGTGATTGGGCTGGGTGGCAACAATTGACGAAGCAACTTGGGCAACGAATTCAATTGGTTGGCGATGATCTGTTTGTGACTAATCGAAAAATTTTAGAACGTGGTATTGCCAGCCATACTGCCAATGCGATTTTAATCAAACCCAACCAAATTGGCACGCTTACTGAGACTCTCCAAACTATGGCCTTAGCCGCACAGAATGGATATCGCTGTGTGATGTCTCATCGCTCTGGAGAAACAGAGGATACATTTATTGCAGATTTGGCAGTGGCTACGGGCTGTGGTCAGATTAAAACCGGATCTTTATGTCGTTCAGACCGCGTGGCAAAATATAATCAATTATTACGCATTGCAGAATACGCAGATCTCTCCTATGCTAAATTTCACGGTCCTTTTCAGAGGCTTGTATGAAAATAATTTTTGCAATTTTGGTAGTCGCATTATTTTCATTACAATATAAATTGTGGTTAGGAGATGGGGGCGTAGTACAATCCTACCGTTTAAAAGAACGCTGCACTGTATTAGAACAAGAAAATGCAAAGTTACAACACAGAAATCACGCATTAGAAGCCGATGTGATGGGGTTAAAATCTAGTGGCCAAGCTTTAGAAGAACAAGCCCGTTCTGAGCTTGGTATGATCCGGAAAGGCGAGGATTATTACCAATTTGTGAATTAAGCTGACTTTTGAATGTTGCACAACCTGATATTCTTCTATGTGTTTAGGATGGCGTACCGCGACCAGATTTACTTGAGTTAGTCTCCGTATCCGATAGGTCGTCAGTCTCAGCACCTGAAGCATTCAGTGCTTTAACATATTCTTCTTGAAAATTTTGAGAAAGAATGTGTTGGTTGCGACGCCCAGTAAGGGTGTTAAATAGGGTAAAGCGTGCTGTTGATTCTTCTAAGGCTTGTTTTAACAATCCTATCGGTGAAGAGCGTACTAAGCTAGGTTGACTCATCTTAGGGTCGATTTGAGAGCGCTCGTCGCAGGGAATTGCCAAATAAGCCGCACGAATATTAGCCCCTTTCTTTCTTTCCAAAGCATCTTGCGACATTTCTAAAGAAGAGATGAGGTTTTCTAGCCATACATTCTCTGGTTGAAGCATCGTTTGAAATGTTTGCTTTAAGTTTTTGCCCTCCCATTGTGTCTGGAGGAACTCAAATTCAGCTGATAGCTGAGCCGCAAACCCTTGCAAACTCTCTGATATGTTGGTGTTTTCTAGATTTAGATGAGCATATTGGCGTATTTGATTGGTCCTTAGCATCACATAAGATGATGCTATTTCGGAAATATTCGTTGGCAATTCATCTACTATTTGACTCAGTTGTCCTAGGATCTTTGCACCGGCCTCAAATACGCTGGGATTTCGATATCCTGTAAAATATGGCTCGTAATACGCAGTAAGTAAATTAAGTTCTGCTTCCAGTGGATGCATGGTGTCTAAAGAATGATATGCCATCGCAAACAACGCCTTAACCTGCGGTTCTGCTTTTTGAAACATATCAGAAATTGTTGCAAACATGGGGTCACGTGAATAGTCTTTCAGTATGGTATCCATAGCGGTATAGATAGAATGAGTAGGATGCTGTTGTGCATAGGCAGCCAAACTTTCGACCAATGTGCCTTCCCCTGGAATCACTTCTAAGCTTTCAAAATTATTAATTTGTGCTGCATTATAACCCATATCCACCAATAATCTTGACCATTCTGCGGTTGTAATGGCCTGACGACAGGGACGAGATTTTAGGAAATCAATCAACGCTGGTTTCAATGGTATTTTGGAACCATTGAAAAAAACATGGTCCATTTTTTCAACCGAAGCGTTATGATATACGCTCGCTAGATTGCGGATAGTAACAATAAACTGATAGTTGTTTTCTAAATCTCTGGGAAGAAATTTATTGTCCATATGCGGAGTATCTCTAGTGAGCCCGATACTTTCAGTATAGACGAACTTTTTTAGAGTGTGTTGTCCCAAAGACTCATCACAAATCCTCCGCCACCCGAGCCTGTGGGTTTAACAGCCAAAGCACCCTGGTTACGCAAATCTTGAATATGTTGTTGTAGGACTGGCGTAATTAGCCCCCATTCCTCAAAGCATGCATGTGCTTGCTCTATGGCTTGTGCCAAACGCGGTTGACTGTCTGCAGTGTAAGGATCCTCCAAAGCTTGTTTGGCCGTCAGCACTGCGGCTTGCATTTTCTGATCGATGAGTTGTCCAATATCGGGCGATTGTGCCCAGAGTTTTTGGACGGATTGAATGCAATTGGCAGTGGGTCCTTGCTGGCCACAAAAAGATAATTGCCATTTGGGTGACCATGTAAGGTTTAAAGAAGTGGCTTGGCTGTTTTGAAAATACATGCCAATTTGGCCACTGACGCCAACAATATCTAAACCACTACTCTGACCGTGAAAAAAGTGCTCAAGTTCGCGTGCAATGGTAAATTCATTTTTTGCGTCGATCCACTGTTGCGCAGCAAACCAGCGAGTGATGGCGACGCATAACGCTGCAGAAGCGCCCATGCCGACTCCCACTGGAATATTGCTTTCAATGTGCAACGCTCCTTTTACGTCCATCAGACTGCGATCTACGCGCTGTAATCCATATTCTAAAATTTTTTGTAATAAAGTTTGTGTGGTATCTGGCTCGTGACCAAGCATATGGGTGGAAATCAGCAGTTCTGTTGCCGTGTCAGCGGGGGTGTAGCGCAAGGTTAAGGTTTTGTCCGGCAAAGGAAATACTAACGCCCCGTGCCCACGAATGACGGCGTGTTCCCCGGCTAAGATCCATTTGCCATGGGTCGTTGTCTGATAAGGAATATTGCTAGATGACATCGAAGTTACCAATGAGGACATCCTGTTTGAAGACTCGTGCCAGTTCCTTCTGATCGGGTCGATACAGTAAATGAATATTGGGGCCGGCATCCATGGTAACAATAGGCCCATCTTGATTTTGTTGCCAAGCAGCTTGTAACTGATCTAAAACTTGTAAACTTCTTTCGGTCATATAAGAAAAAGGGTGTTGGCAACTGGTAAAAAGTGCGTGCATATCATGGAACTCTTGCCAGCAAATGTGATAAGCATTGGTCCAATTTTTCGCATGAAAGGCATCGAGCAAATCACTTAAATTTTGTTTGGCACGTTCAGCCCGCGTGGCGTATAAAGGACTGGTTTTGACCAACTCATGTGCTTTCGACGATGAAATAGCTTTGATCTCATGATTCACTAAAATGACTTCGTGGAGCAAGTCTGGGTAAGGCAATGTAATTTCGCGTACGGTATCATTTTCCCATAGTGCCCAGGGTGAAAAAAAAGAGCGACAGGACGATCCAGAACCATGGCGACTTAATGCGGCGATGGTTGCAATGGGGGGCATAGGCTTTTGCGTGAGCTCAGACAATGCTTCAACAGCGCATTGGGTCAATGCTGCAAAACTGGATGCGGAACTGGCTAAGCCTGTACTGAGCGGAAAATTATTATTTGAACGAACGGTAAAGCCACCCGTATAAGAAAACTGTTGTTTTAAAAAGCCGAGGTGATTTAAAAAGCGTTGTTGTCCTTCTGGAGACAAAACAAAATGATCGATACCCGGAATTTCTAAAGGCTCCCAAAAATCATGTTTGCCCGGGTGCAGTTCCAAAGAAACACTAGATTTCAATTGATTGAGAGTGAACGATAAAGACGGGTTAGCTGGTAAATTTGTAGCTTGGTCATCTTTCCCCATATATTTAATTAACGCAATATTCGCAGGGGCATGTGCTAACCATTGTTGCATGTGTCTACTCCTTAGGGGCACGTCCGAATTTTAATGTCCTTTGGCATCTGCCCAAAGAATCTTATGCAACTGAAGCTGAAACCGAACGGGTAACTGGTCGGCTAAGATCCAATTGGCCAAATCAGTCGGGTTTAATTGTTCCCAACTGGTTGAAAAAATAACGTGTGCTTTTTCTGTTAATTGATATTGTTTTATCATATCACACGCCCAAAGGTAATCATTGTGATCACAAATGACAAATTTAATTTGGTCTTGAGGTTTCAATAACGGGATATTGGTCCATAGATTTCTGGATACCTCACCGGAACCGGGTGTTTTTAAATCCATTACAATCAAGACTCTGGGATCAATTTGTGAAATATCTAGCGCGCCACTGGTTTCAATTGAAACAATATAATTGGCGTCGCAGAGGCGTTGCAGTAGTGGTATGCAATTGGGCTGGGCCAATGGTTCACCACCAGTGACACACACATGAGATGTTTTGTAAGCAGAAATTTTCTCTAAAACATGAGCTATGCTGATCATATTACCGCCTTGAAATGCATACGCGGTATCGCAAAATTGGCAGCGCAGTGGACAGCCAGTTAAGCGTACGAAAACAGTAGGATAACCACTGGTATTCGACTCCCCTTGAATGGAATAGAAAAGTTCTGTGATACGTAAACTAGGTGTCATTACTCACCTAATTTTTCTAATTTAGACTGTGCCAAATGAGCCGTTGATGTGTCTGGATAGAGATTCATCACGGTAGTCAACTGTTCTTTGGCCTCTCCAATACGTCCTGATTCTGCAAGCGCGCAGCCAAGCTTGAGACGACTGGGCGCATATTTGCTGGAGGATTTGAAATTTTTAATAATGGTATCAAATTGACTGATAGCCTCTGAATAATCTTTGTTAGCGAGATGAAGTTCTCCAAGCCAATAATGAGCATTCGCACTGTAACCACCCTGTGGATATTTGGTAAGAAACTGTCGCATCGCTTCTGTGGCCTGAGAAAAATTCTTTTGTTTGACTAAGTCATAAGCGGCTAAATAAGAAATTTGTTCGTCAGCAGGGTTGAGCCGAATTTTGTTGGGAGTAGCCTGCGCTAAATCTCGCATAGGCTGTATTTCCATTTCAGGATGAGGCGCAGCAGACGTATTATTCGCAGACAGATTATTGGCTGTATCTGGTTGAGCGGTCTGTTTGGGCGCGATGACTTGATTATTATGCGCTGTATTACTCTGGTTATGATCGAGTCGTGCGTCCAGATCTTGATAATAAGCGAGCTGCTGTTGTTTTAGCTCGTCTAATTCATGGGCTTGCATTTCAAGTTGTCCGCGCAGTTCTTGCACTTCTTTTTGTAAAGATTGTAATGTATTGACGAAATCGATATTGCGCGCAGTCGCAGCAGCGGTATGACTGCTAGGATTCGTAGCGTGATTTCTAGTCGCTTCTTTGAGATCATTGGTAATAGGATATGCGTCATCTTGAGCAACAGGCAGCTCTTCAGCTGCCTGGGCTTGTTCTTCTAATAAGACAAAGTTCTCACTATCATCTACCACGGGTGCGCTGGCCAAAACTGGCATGGATAGGCACAAAAAAGTCGCAAAGATAGTATGAACAATTATTCTCATCTGGTTGCCTCATAGGTCAATTCAGCACGGCGATTTTGCGCACGCGCTTCTTCGTCACTGCTTAAATTGATAGGACGTTCTTTGCCGTAAGAGACGACACGTACTTGGCTGCTATTAACACCACTCATTCGCATTACTTCTGCAACTGTATTGGCACGACGCTCACCTAAAGCAATGTTATATTCGCGGCTACCACGTTCGTCAGTATGTCCAGCGATTAGAACGCGTGCATTAGGATGATCTTTCAAATAGTCTGCTTGAGCATTCAATGAGGGAAGATATTTTGGGTTCAGAGAAGAATCATCGTATTCAAAGTGATACATTTGATCAGAAGGTGCCTTTGTAGAGTATTTTTCTCCGGCGTTTTGTCCACCAAAGCCACCAAAAGGATTTCCTAAACCGTTAGCGGATAACCCATCACCCTCTGCTCCACCATGATTGTGTTTAGCGCAAGCAGCAAGTAATACTGCGCTAAGAATGATAACCCCTTTTTTAAGCATTGTTCCGAATTTCATATTTGAAGCTCCTAATTATTATTTGGCGCCTCATTGTACAATCGTTTTAAGTAATTGGCTAGGGGGTACTATTGGGCATATTACTGAGGGTAAGGGTATTTGTCATAGCCTCGCAAATTACCCGAATAATAATTAAAACGGGGATTCCACCAAGAAGGCCCAAAGCCATCATCATAATCGCCGTAGCTATCATAACCTTGAGTAAACCCAGTGAACCCGGGACTGTACCCGTAGCCATCGTAGCCAGAAAACAAAGGTTTAAAATGGACGTAATCCGGAGTGTTTTGAAACTGGCCTGTGTGGTTGGCACATCCACACATGACTGCGCATAAAGATACAATACATAGTGCACAACCCAACTTCATCATGATGAAATCCTGAATAAGTCCTCTAATTTGAGTGTAGACCTAAATAGCTGGATATCAAATTTATCAATTAATTTTACCTAGTATATTATTGAGAATCTGATTACGCGTGCTTTAACATATTGATTTGGTTAGCCAATTGGTCATACCCTGCTTCTACATTCACGTATTTTTGTTTGATGAGACGTATGGATAGCGAACCATCATCAGTGGCGGATTTGTCTTGCCAGACACTATTAAATTTTTGAGCTTTTAAGCGTTCGAAATCTTGTTTTTGAGTCACAATAAAAAAATTACGGTAATGTTGCTGATGATTGTAATGCAGTCCCCGTGCTTCGTGAGCATGATTTTTCCCGGGCAAATAATCATGCAGAGAGAACGTTTCGTTATTATGGACTGCGATAATCTTACCTTTTGGCAGCAAATGAATGATGTGGGTTGCTAGTCGTTTTACGGCTTGATGTGCGGCTTTGGAATAAGGACCATAATCATTTAAGGTCTTATAGATGCCTTGATTGGTAAAAATACGGTTGGGATCAAATTCATAGTGTTTGTGATGCAGTGAGAAGGTGATGTTTCTTCCTCCACCGTGTTTTAGAGTTATGAGAGAGCCGCCTTGGTGTTGAATGAGGGTTTGTGCAGCGTGTAGAGCTGTGGTTTCATTTTCATGGACATGAATAAAAGATTTGCCCTTCCCATATCGTTCTTGCACAATAGTGACGGTGGTATCGCCCAGCCGCACTGGGTATTTCTTTGCAAAACTTGGGTGTACTAAGCTCAGAGTCAATAACATCGTAATCAGTAAACGCATCATCTAATGTAATTCATTCTATAGTATTTCGAGCTGACGGAGTATAAGGCATTACACGAAAAAAAACAAATAAAACGACGTAATGTGTTGATAATTAAGTGAAATTTTTAAATACCGCTTGATTATCAAAGCGGGTTGGTAAATTATTCGATTACATTTGACAGATAGTTTCTGTATAATTGGGATAGATCAATTAGGGATAAGTATAGCGATGAGTAATATATTTAATATGTTTGGTCCCTCGCCTATTCGGCCAATTGAACAACATATGTATAAAACGTATCTTTGTGCCAAACAATTATCAGCGTTTTTTGAAGCGGTGATGAATGATGATTGGGATTTGGCTAAGTCTATCCAAGATAAAATTGTTGTTTTAGAAAAAGAAGCCGATCTGATTAAACGGGATTTGCGGCTACATTTACCAACTGGGTTGTTTTTGCCAGTGGCGCGGTCTGATTTATTAGAGTTGCTTGCCGCACAAGACCGTATTGCAAATAAAGCAGAAGACATCGCCGAATTGATCATTGGTCGCAAAATGACGATTCCTAAAACTCTGGTTCCCTTGTTTATGTCTTTTTTAAATCGTTGTTTGGATGCGGCAAAACAAGCCTGCAAAGCCATTAATGAATTAGATGAATTATTGGAAAGTGGGTTTCGTGGCAGTGAAGTGACCATTGTGGAAGAGATGATTGTTACTTTAGATAAGATTGAACATGATAGCGATGATTTGCTTGCAGAAATGCGACGTCAAATTTTTGAAATCGAAAAAGACTGGAGCGCCGTTGAAGTGATGTTTTTATACAAACTTGTTCAATGGGTGGGTGATCTGGCAGATTTAGCGCAAACAGTCGGCGCGCGTCTGCAAATTCTTATTGCGCGGTAACAATCCTTATGGAACATGCTTTTTTATACCTTATTGCAGCGGTAATTCTCTGTTTTCTTATGACTTGGGGCGTGGGCGCCAATGATCTAGCTAATGTCATGAGTACGACAATGGGCTCCAAAGCCGTCACAGTGCGCCAAGCTATGTGTGTAGCCATTATATTCGAATTTGCGGGCGCATTTCTGGGTGGGACCGGGGTCACCGAAACCATGCGTGATGGTATTATCAATACGAGTCAATTGTCCGGCTCCCCAATGGTCGTGATTGAAGGCATGTTGTCAGTCTTATTGGCGTGTACTATCTGGATGAATTTGGCAAGTTATATGGGGGTCCCAGTTTCGATTACGAATGCGCTGGTTGGATCTATGGTAGGGTTTGGCAGTGTCGTTTTGGGGTTCGATTCCGTACATTGGAAGCAAGTGTCATATATTGCAATCGGGTGGATCACCTCTCCGTTGTTGGCGGGTATCACCGGATTTATTTTGTTTACAACGATTCAGCAAGCCATTTTTATTCGAGTTGATCCGCTTAAAAAAGCCAAATTTTATATGCCCATTTATTTGTTTCTGGTGGGCTGTATTTTATCCTTTATTACAGTGCTAAAAGGTCTGCACCATTTTCATGTGGTGTTGAGTACTCAGCAGAATATTCTAGTGGTTGCGGCTACGAGTTTGGTGATTACTTTACTCGGGTTGTTGTGTATTAAGCAAATTCCAGAGTTGCCTGACATGAAGCGACGGGATACCTTTATTCAGGTTGAGCGCTATTTTGCGGTTTTGATGGCCATGACTGCATGTGCAATGGTGTTCGCTCATGGTTCCAATGATGTGGCATTAGCTGTAGGTCCTTTGTCGATTGTCTATAGTTTGGTGATGAGTAGTTCCAAAGCAGCCTTTATCGGAGGTTATCCCACTTGGATTATTTTGTTCGGTTGTGTCGGTGTGATTACTGGTTTTTTGATGTACGGCAGAAAAGTGATTGAAACCGTGGGCAGTGCCATTACCGCATTGACGCCTAGTCGTGCTTTTGCTGCAACGTTGGCAGCCGCTTCAGCCGTGGTGATTGCGACCAGCAGCGGTATCCCCGTTTCTGCGACGCAAACTTTGGTTGGCTCCGTGTTGGGCGTTGGTTTAGCGCGCGGTATTGGCGCTTTAAATTTGATTGTAATTCGCAATATTTTTACTTCTTGGATTTTAACCCTCCCTGCAGCATCGTTGTTAACGATCATTTCCTACTCATTTTTGCATTGGGTTTTAGCCTAATCGAACTGATTTAGGATTGTTTAGGATACATTCCGGACTTTCCTTCCAAAGCACAGCTTCCTATTTACCATCTATCCAGACATGGGGAGAAGGTGCATGAGGGGTTGTCGAAGCGAAGTTCTTTGTGGATGTTTGCTGCTATGGTCCTCCGCTCGAACTAAGCAGTTTTTTCCCCTTACCTGCGAGTCATTAGTCATGAACCTAATTTCAGGGTTTAGAAAATTAATTGCGTACTATTGAAAAAACCAGTTGACATGCCCTCCCAAATGAGTAGAATACACGACACGCCGGAAGGGCACGTTAATTAAAAAACTGAAGAAGACAAACAGTGAGGGCGCTTAAAAAGCGTCGAAACCTGAGAGTAGTATAAAGAAGTAAAGCAAGCTAGT
>Ga0114972_10000154_pt1 | contig 48091 bp, 38 predicted proteins | sample M_140807_EF_Meta_FD_87354 | JGI IMG/M metagenome (GOLD analysis project Ga0114972, IMG submission 87354) | Freshwater microbial communities from Lake Montjoie, Canada to study carbon cycling - M_140807_EF_MetaG | ecosystem: Environmental > Aquatic > Freshwater > Lake | place: Lake Montjoie... | reverse complement strand
TGCCCTGGTACCTCTACTGCGCCATGCGCAACGTGTACGGCCAGAGCCGAACGACCACGCTGCTCAAGTTGGCGGCGCTCGGGTTGGGGTACTTGCTCTGTCTGGCGCTGACGGCAACCGGCCGAGCCACCGCCCGGCGCGACCTCGACCGACTCGATCCCGATACGCGGAATCGAGCGCCACGCGACCCAGCCACCGAACGAATCGTTCGCCGGGATGCCATCGACGAGAACGAGAGCACGCGAAATGCCAGAGGCGGCTACGTTGCGCAGCCGCACGCCCTGCGAGCTCGGGTCGGCCGCCATACTGCTGGACCGCCGAAAAAGGCCAAACGAAGGCGCGCTCCGCAACAACTCGTCGAGGGTTTTCGTCGCGCTGCGCTGTATATCCTGCCGATCGAGCACGGTCACGATTGTCGGAACATCTGCCAGCGCCATGGGCAGCCGAGTAGCTGTTACGACGATGCGTTCCAGCTCTGCAGGAGACTGCGCGGCTGCTGCGATCATCGGCAGGAAGAGAACAGCCAATAGAGCCGCTTTCCGCTCAGGCATTCGGTAGTCCCAGGTATCTCCACCCCAGGCCGTTGAGGCTTTTCTCCTCCTCATCGGTCCAGTCCTGTTGACCGCCGTCACCCACATTGCTCAAAACGCAGTCTGAAACAGCGATGCACTTGTCTCGAGCGAAGAGCGCCAATGCTAGCGTCACCGAGGCAGCGGCCACCTTCAGCACGCCTGCTCCAGCTTCGTAATCGGAGAACTTTCCTGCGGCATCGACATAGGAAACCGTGTTGAATGCCAATGCGAGCTTGCTCGAACCGGACCCTCGGAAATTGTTACCCAGGATCGCGGCGACAAATTGGGAACGAGCCCGGTCAAGGTAAACGGCGATATCGTGCGTCATACGGGGACTTGAATCCGCTCCATCAGCGGCCCGGAGAGTCACTAGATAGGGATAGCTCTGTCGCAAGAGACGCTGGGGTGCGACTTGTGTCAACTTGCAAACCCGGCGACCGATGGCGTCAGGCAGATTCAGAGCCCGTCAGACTCGGAGTCACTGCGCTGCACTCCGGGCGGAACGCCGGGAGCCGGTTCATGCGATTCAGGTCGCTCGGCGAATTGCTCCTGTGACGTGAACGCCTCCGTGAACATAGAAATAGCTTCGGCTCTCTTGATGCTGCGTTCCACGAATTTCAGGAACTCCGCCTCGTGTTCGGATATGGCGTGTCCTGCGTCGCCTTGATCTTTGCTCGACATCGGAAAATCTTAGGGAATCCGTCGGAATTTCCTGGCCGGTTCCGGCAAGTCCCTCGACCGATCCGCAGGTGCAGCCCGTTGCCGTTACCGGACACACCGTCTGTCACTGCAACCCGTAAATTCTGCGGCCAACATGTATTTCCGAGCCCCGCAACACCGGCGGTCAGGCAGTGAGGTCCCCATGCGCATCTCGTTCGACGGTAGAGTCGTCATCGTCACAGGGGCCGGAGCCGGCCTCGGGCGCGCGTATGCGCTCGAACTCGCCCGCCGTGGCGCCAAGCTCGTCGTGAACGACTTTGGTGGCTGCCTCGACGGTTCGCCAGCGTCATCTGGCGCCGCCGAGGCTACGGTTGCCGAGATCCAGGCAATCGGGGGCGAAGCGATAGCGGACGGTGCGGACGTCACCGACGAAAGATCCGTACGATCAATGGTTGGAAATGCAGTCGACAAATGGGGCCGCATCGACGCGCTCATCAATAATGCCGGCATTCTGCGCGATGCTGCATTCCACAAGATGTCACTGGCTGATTTTCGCAAAGTCATCGAAGTTCACCTCATGGGCTCGGTGAACTGCACGCACGCGGTCTGGCCAATCATGCGAGCGGCCAATTACGGGCGGATCGTGATGACTACATCATCGGTCGGGCAGTACGGAAACTTCGGTCAGGCTAACTATGCAGCGGCGAAAATGGCCCTTATCGGCTTGATGAACACGCTGGTCATTGAGGGCGCCAAGGTCGGCATTCGCGTCAATGCGATCGGACCCGGCGCTGCAACGCGGATGACCGAGGCGCTCATTCCAAAGAACATCGCAGCGCTGATGACACCCGAGTCCGTGGCGCCTGCCGCCGTTTATCTCGCCAGCGACAGTGCACCGAATCGCGTAATTCTGAACGCGACTGCGGGCGGCTTCTCTCGCACCTACATACGGGAAACCGTCGGCGTGCATTTGTCCGGCGCCGACTGCAGCGCCGAGGGACTGGCGGCGCATTTCGACGCGATCTCCGACCCGACCGGCGAACAGCTTTATCTCGACGGCGGACAGCAAGTAAAGAAGTTTGTGGGAAGGGCTGCTGCTGCTGCCGGAGTTGACTTCAGCAGCGGCAACTAGGCCACGGAATTAGCGCGCGTGGTTGGCTGGTCGTTACGACAAGGCCTGCAGACCACGCGGAATGCTCCTGGCTGAGGAGCGCAAGGCCGATGCGGTCTTGCAGGTATCGGATGGCAGTTCCCCGAACGCCTGCTGATAGAAGAGGGCGAAGCGCCCCATGTGGCAGAAGCCGTAACTCTGGGCAACCCGGTGGATGCCATTGGCTCCCCTGCCACCGAGCAGCTCGTCTCGAACATGGCGCAGCCGCAGCGACAAAAGATAGTGGGCTGGCGACACGCCAAGGATCTCTTCGAAGCTATAACGCAAGGTACGCGGCGAAACCCGGACTGTCCGACAGATGTCCGAAAGGACAGGAAGGCTAGCGATGTTAGCCCTCATGTATTCGATCGCCTTGTCGACCACGTATGCACGCGTCGATGGCGGCGGCAGTTTCTCGCCGGAGGGTGTTCCGTGCTCGACAACGTCGAGCAGCATCTGCATGAGTCCCTGCTTGGCCCCACGCCGCCAGTCGGCGTCATCGAGCAGGCTCGGCCTGAACGCCGCTTGGTTCAGCAAATCCACCGCACAACTCTGAAACCGAGACACCAGTTCCTGATTCAGCACGTAAAGAACGCGACGCAGCAGTTCGGGCGAGATCTCCTGGCCGGTCAGTTCGAACGACTCATTCGTAATTGCATCGTCCCGAACGGATACGGCCAGGCAGTCGATTGGCCCACTGGAATAAGCCCTGCACAGATGGTCCCTGGGATACTTGAGAATTGTGCTTTCACTTATCTCGCGACCGTGGCAGTAGGCGGTGCCAGCGGAGGGAAGAAACGAGAAGAAAACATGCGAGCCCGTCCAGGACGAGCCTACATAACCATGAGGATTGAAGAGTTGATCGCGGAGTACGTGAAAGGAATCGAGCAACAACTCCGTGATGCGTCCACGGAACGGTCCACGCTCGACCTGTTCGTAAACATGGTCACATTCAGAGATGGCAGCACTGTGCTGCTGTGCATCGGTCGTCTCGTGCGCGGCGAATGCGAACATCCTGCCTTTCACGGAGACCGTGCCCCTCGGTTCTGCGCTCATCACTTCGACCCCCCCACAAGCCTTGGCGATGCCGCCAGTCCAGGCCACCAACCTAACATCCGTTAGATTTATATACACCTACTCGGCCGAGCCCGCAACTTCCCCGAGCCCCGCTGCCGCATCGCAAGAAGACCGGCCAATGTCGCTGGCACCTTGCCGTTACCGGACATGGTGGCATCCCTGCCGTCAGTAGATTCTCGCCATCGCCATCAGATGTCCGAGAGAGGCCCTCGAAGCCGATATGTTTGTGGACAGCGCTATCTCGACGACCCTTCGCGCCGCTACGGCACTGCTGTTTGCAGCGGGCCTGACTCACAAGCTCTGGAACCTATCGGCATTCAGGCTCGTACTCGGACAGTACATGCGCGGGTTCGGCGTAGTTGAGCCGCGCCTACTGGGTCCGCTGGCTCTTGCCATCATCGCCATTGAAATGACCGTCGTGGCAGCCTGCGTCTGGCCAGGAGGCGGCGTGGCGGCGGCCGTACTGGCGTCTGGCACCTTGGTGCTGTACGCGTTTGCGATGGGCGTCAACATCGTACGCGGCAATACCCTGCTCGATTGCGGGTGCACATGGGGCGACACGCGCCAGCACGTCAGCGGTGCACTCGTTGCCCGTAACCTGCTGCTGTCATTGCTCGCTGCGGCTATCGCCCTGCCCACGATCGAGCGCGAGCTGCTGCCGATCGACATCGCGTCGATAGTCCTGGCCACGCTCGCCGCAACCTTGCTTTACACCGCTGCCAATAGCCTGCTGGTCCTGGCGGAGCCAGCACGAGGGAATGTCCGATGAGTGCTTCGCTCGCTGCAATTCTAGGCCTTCAATGGGCGGTCATCCTTGGCCTGGCCGCCGTAGTGCTGGCACTTGTCCGCCAGGTGGGCCTGCTTCATCAACGCATTGCGCCCGCCGGTGCGCTGATGATCAGCGAGGGCGTCAAGGTCGGCCAGATGGCCCCGGAGATGTCGATGAAGACCTTTGACGGAGAAGACATCGTCCTCGGTCGCCGCTCGCCGGAAGGACTAAGCACACTATTCGTGTTCGTGGCGCCGGACTGCCCCGTGTGCGCCAATCTCATTCCTGCCGTGACCTCGATCGCTCGACAGGAGTCGTCCTGGCTGCGCGTCGTCTTCGCGAGCGACGGCAAGACCTCGGATCACGCCACGTTCCGGCGAGAGAAGGGGCTGGACGCATTCCCCTACGTCATCTCGAGGGAACTGGGACTCGCATTCCAGGTAGCAAAGTTGCCTTACGGAGTCTTGCTCGATGAGAACGGTGTGCTCGTAGCTCAGGGCCTCACGAACAATCGCGAGCACGTCGAGAGCCTGTTCGAAGCGCGGCGGTTGAAGAGCGCGACGTTACAAGAGTTCCTTGCTCGTGGCGAAAGCGCGCCTGCGGGCGAAGCGCTTTCCAGCTAAAACACTCTGGTAGAAATATGACCCACAAGAACTGGATCGACGAGATCATCGAGACTTCAGCTCGCCACATCGCATCGCGTACCTCGCGGCGGTCTTTCCTGGCGAAGCTAGGTGCCACGTTGGTAGGCACGGCGGCACTGCCGCTGCTCCCTATCGCCCGCCTCGCTCGTGCCGAAGCGCCCGGAGCAAAATTGGGCGACGAATGGAACGATGAAAAGAACTGCGCCTACTGGGCCTACTGCGCGACTGCCGGCTGGCTCTGCTCGGCGTGCGGCGGCACCTCGAGCCAATGCCCGCCCGGTACCGAAATGTCGCCGATCGCCTGGGTCGGCACCTGCAAGAACCCTGGCGACGGCAAGTCGTACGTGGTTTCGTACCACGACTGTTGCGGTATGTCCCAGTGCGGCAACTCTATCTGTGAGCGCAGCGAGGGCGCCACCGCCAGGTACCGCCTGCAGAAATCAAATTCGGTTACGTGGTGCTTCGGCGGCGTTTCCAACACGTATCACTGCACCATCTCGCGACTGCTGTCTGTCGCTGAGTGAGCTTGAAATGGTTGATTCTTCGCGTTCTTCACGTACTCTCCGTGGCCCGTTGGCAGCGTCGGTGCTCATCGGCGGCGTCTTGTGTGCTGTCAGCGATGCCAGCCACGCAGCTGGAGAGCACTACGACGCGGCGATGAACTATCGGCTGCACTGCGAGGGCTGTCACCAGCAAGATGGCTCCGGTCAGCCCGGATACATTCCCGACCTGCGTGGGAACGTTTCGCGTTTCCTTGCGATCCCCGAGGGTCGCGTCTACCTCGCAAGGGTCCCCGGTACTGCGCAATCCCTGCTCAGCGACACGGAGCGCGCCGAGGTGCTGAATTACATCGTGCGCTCGTTTGACAGGGACCATCTCCCCGTCGACTTCACGCCCTACCACGCAGAGGAACTGGCGAAATGGCGCTATGACGCGCTGTCGCAGCCAAGCGTTGTTCGAGCAAGCCTGGTCGCGCAATTGGAGCCATCGCGGTCGTCAAGCGCTGACGCACCCGCAAAGGCGACGGGTACAAGCGCAACCTCTCCGGCGACGTCAGGCCCGCCTGCAGCGTCTGGTCCGCCGGCGTCGTTCGCCATCTGTGCGGCTTGCCATCCGGTAACGAGCGATGGCGCCCCTGGTATCGGTCCGAACCTTCACGGGGTAGTGGGCCGGCATGCAGGCACAGCGGCCGGATTCTCTTATTCGCCCGCGATGAAGGACGCGAAGATCACGTGGTCGCGTGAAACGCTGGACGAATACTTGACCTCGCCGGGCGCGAAGGTCCCTGGCAACTACATGATGTTCGTAGGCGAGCCAGACCCGCAGCAGCGCAAGGCAATCATCGATTACCTGGAATCATTGCGCTGAACACTCGTTGCGACCCGCCTGCGCTCGGTCTGGCCTGCTGATACCACTGCCCATTCGGGCGCATCTCTTGGCTTCTATCAACAGCTCCCAGGGTTTGCCTTCGCTAAGGCAAGCGCCAGGTGCTGCGAAGTTTCGCGTTCAGGCCGCCGGATTCATTACGGCCTTCACTTCCAGGAAGTCTTGCAGGCCGAACTCGCCCCACTCGCGTCCATTGCCCGACTGCTTGTAGCCGCCGAAGGGCGCGTTCAGATCCACGCCGGCCCCATTGACGTGCACCATGCCCGCACGAAGGCTTTCGACGACGTGCTGCACCCGCGCAGCATCCTTGCCCGATACGTACGACGACAATCCGTAAGGCGTGTCGTTCGCGATACTGATCGCCTCATCGTCGGTCCCATACGGAATGATGCACAGGACGGGGCCGAATATTTCCTCACGCGCAATGGTCATGTCGTTGCGCACATTCGAGAAGATCGTTGGCTTGACGTAAAAACCTGTCTCCAGCCCGGCTGGGCGACCAGTGCCACCGCAGACCAGCGTTGCGCCTTCATCGATGCCCGCCTGGATCAATCTCTGGATCCGGTTGTACTGCGCCTCGTTGACGACCGGACCGATGATGCTATCGGCCTGCGCGGGATCGCCGACCTTCATGGCGGCGACGGTCGCGGAGCCGATGGCAGCCGCTTCATCCTGCCGTGACGACGGCACCAGCATACGGGTCGGCGCGTTGCACGACTGACCCGAGTTCACCATGCTGTATTGGATGCCGACGGGCACCACAGCTGCGAAGTCGGCGTCGTCGAGAAGAATGTTGGGCGACTTGCCGCCCAGTTCCTGTGCCACGCGCTTGACGGTGGGCGCCGCGTTCTTCGCAGCTTCCACACCTGCTCGCGTGGATCCGGTAAACGACACCATGTCCACATCCGGATGCGACGACAGCGCGGACCCGACCGTCGGCCCGTCTCCGTGCACCAGGTTGAACACGCCCGGCGGAACGCCAGCCTCATGCAGCATCTCGGCGAACAGCGCTGCACTCAGGGGCGCTTCTTCCGACGGCTTCAGTACCATCGTGCAACCCGCGGCGAGTGCCGGGATAACCTTGCAAGCGACCTGGTTGATCGGCCAATTCCACGGCGTGATCAAGGCGCATACGCCGATTGGCTCGCGACGCACGACGGTGGTTCCGCGCTGCTCTTCGAAGGACAGCGTCCGGAGAGCTTCGAGCGTGGCCGCGATATGACCCTGGCCCATGGCGGCCTGGGCTTGTTCAGCGAGCCACATCGGCGCTCCCATCTCGCTCGAGATCGCCTTCACCATCTCCGCGTAACGACGCTGGTAGACGGCCAGGATCGCCTCGAGCAACGCAATGCGCTCCGCGCGTGTCGACTTCGAGTACGTGACGAAGGCCGCCTTGGCGGCAGATACGGCCCGATTCACGTCGTCGGCGTCGCCCATTCGAACCGCCCCGATCGCCTGTTCGGTCGCGGGGTTGATGATGTCCCGAACCGCCTGACCATGTGGTTCGATCCACTGGCCGGCCACGTAGAACTTCGTGCACTGATCCATATCGTCACTCCTGGGCAATGGGGCTGCTCGCCTGCAGACGAGGTCCAGTGAAAAACTAGGCTACAGAACTTCGAAGACGCCGGCCGCGCCCATGCCGAATCCGACGCACATCGTGACGCAAACCCGCTTGGCGCCCTGACGCTTACCTTCGATCAACGCGTGCCCGGTCAGCCGCTGGCCACTCACACCGTAGGGGTGACCGACCGCGATCGCTCCGCCGTTGACGTTGAGTCGTTCCATCGGGATGCCAAGACGATCCGCGCAATAGAGCACCTGCACGGCAAAGGCCTCATTGAGCTCCCACAGGTCGATGTCAGCAACGCTGAGACCCAGGCGGGACAGCACCTTCGGGACAGCAAAAACCGGTCCGATACCCATTTCGTCAGGTTCACAGCCGGCCACGGCGAAGCCAAGAAAGCGACCGAGCGGCTTGAGCCCATTTTGTTCAGCGTACTTCTCATGGACGACGACGCACGCGCCCGCTCCGTCACTGAACTGACTCGCGTTACCTGCCGTGACCACGCCGCCCGGCAACGCCGAACGCAACCCGCAAATACTCTCGTACGTCGTGCCAGGCCGCAGTCCCTCGTCGGCGGAAACAGTAACCTGTTTGCTGCAGATGCCGCGCACCTTGTCGACGACGCCGGCCGTCACGCTGATGGGAGCGATCTCCTCGACGAACAGGCCGGCCTCCTGGGCTGCGCAGGCTCGCTGCTGGCTGGTTGCACCGTAGTGGTCCTGTCGCTCGCGCGAAATGCCGTAACGCTTCGCAACAGTCTCGGCGGTCTGCAGCATCGTCCAGTAAAGCTCCGGCTTCTTTTCGAGGAGCACTGGATCCAGCAGCATGTGCTGGTTGGTCTCCAGCTGCACACAAGAGATGCTTTCCACGCCGCCCGCTACGTACACCTCGCCCTCGCCGGCGACGATGCGCTGGCTGGCCATTGCAATGGTCTGCAGGCCGCTCGAACAGAAGCGATTCACCGTCACGCCACTCGTCGAGATCGGCAAGCCGGCCGAAACGACGATCTGGCGAGCGATATTCGCACCCGTAGCTCCCTCGGGGTTCGAACACCCCATCATCACGTCCTCGACTTCGGCAGGCTCGATCCTGGCGCGCTCCACGGCTGCGGCCACCACATGGCCACCGAGGGTTGCACCGTGGGTCATGTTGAAGGCGCCCTTCCAACTCCTGGCAAGCGGAGTGCGGGCGGTCGAAACGATTACGGCTTGCGTCATGGCCTACTCCAATTTAGCTGCAGGACTTGCCTTCGGCAGCGAGCCGCGCAAGCAAGGGTGCCGGTTCCCAGAACGCGGCATCATCGTTTGGATTGCGTGCGAACCGACGCATTGATCGCACCACGTTGTAGAGCCCCACGGTGTCTGCGTAACACATCGGGCCGCCGCGATGCACGGGGAAGCCGTAACCCGTCAGGTACACGACATCAACGTCGCTCGCCTTGCTGGCAATGCCTTCCTCCAGTAAGCGCGCGCCTTCGTTCACCAGCGCCCAGACGAGGCGGTGCACGATTTCGTCTTCGCTGATCTTGCGGGGCTCGATGCCAGCATTCTTTCGAAACTGGACGAGGAGATCTTTGACGACCGGGCTCGGTACTGCGTCCCGACGACCTTCGAAATAATCATAGAAGCCGGCCCCGGACTTCTGCCCGAAGCGCCCCATCTCGCAGAGCACATCCCCGATTCGGCTGTACCGCACGCGCGGCTTTTCGATATAGCGGCGCTTGCGAATCGCCCAACCGATGTCGTTGCCAGCGAGATCTGCTACACGGAACGGGCCCATGGCGAAACCGAACTTCTCAATGGCACGGTCCACCTGCTCGGGCGAACAACCCTCCTCGACCAGGAAGCTCGCCTGGCGGAAGTACTGATCCAGCATTCGATTGCCGATGAAGCCATCACACACGCCGCTGACAACGGCGGTCTTGCGGATTGCCTTCGCGAGGTCCATCACGGTCGCCAGAACCTCACGGCTCGTTGCCTTGCCCCGCACTACCTCGAGCAACTTCATCACATTTGCAGGACTGAAGAAGTGCAGCCCCACGACGTCCTGCGGGCGCCGCGTCACATCGGCAATGCGGTTGACATCCAGCGTGCTAGTGTTTGTTGCCAGGATCGCACCGGGCTTCATCACCTCATCAAGCGTCCTGAATACCTGTTCCTTGACCTTCAGGTCTTCGTAGGCCGCTTCGATCACCAGATCCGCATCGGCAATGTCAGAGTAATCGAGCGTCGTGCGGAGCAGGCCCATCTTCCGGTCGTATTTCTCCGCAGCAAGCTTGCCTTTGCGAACCTGTGCCTCATAGTTCTTGCGGATCGTGGCGACGCCGCGGTCGATCGCTTCCTGCGAAGTCTCGAGGATCATCACCGGCCGCCCGGCATCGAGAAAAGTCATGGCTATGCCGCCACCCATCGTACCCGCACCAATCACTGCTACTTTTTCCAATGTGCGGCGCGACGTGGTGGCATCGATGTCTGCAACTTTTGCGGCAGCCCTCTCCGCAAAGAAGACGTGCCGCAGTGCCTTTGACTCTGGCGTACTCAGCAAATCGCGGAAAATCTGACGCTCGAATGCCAATCCTTCATCAAAGGTTCGCTTGACGCTTGCCTCCACCGCATCGACGCACTTCGCCGGAGCCGGAAAGTTTCTGGAGGCCCCCTTCGCGGTGTTGCGTGCAAACTGAAAGTAGGCGTCCGCATTCGGATGGCTCGCTTTGACATGACGGAGAAGCGGCAACTCGGTCGAACGCGGCTTTGCGCAGGTACGTGCAAACTCACGGGCGCCTGCAAGAAGATCGCCCTCGATGAGCTGGTCGAACAGCTTCTGACCAGGAATCGCCGCAAGCACCTCGCTTTTGATCGATTCGCCGGTCACGACCATGTTCAGCGCTGGTTCCACACCGATGGCCCGCGGCAGTCTCTGGGTTCCACCACAGCCAGGGAGAATCCCAAGCTTGACCTCGGGCAGACCCACATCCGTGCCCGGCGCCGCTACGCGGTAGTGCGAGCCCAGCGCAAGTTCGAGCCCGCCGCCCATGCACACCCCGTGCACCGCTGCGATCACCGGCTTGCTCATCATCTCGATCTGCCTGAGCAACGAAAGCAAGTTGGGTTCGGCGATGGCCTCTGGCCTGTCGAACTCACGGATGTCGGCGCCAGCCGAAAACAGCTTGCCACCACCGATGATGACGACCGCGACAAGTGACGCGTCGGTCTCCACACGATCAAGCGCTTCGCTGATTCCGCGCCGGACGTCGCATGAAAGACCGTTGACAGGCGGATTATCGAGAGTGATGACGGCAACGTCGCCGTCCGTGTGGAATAGAGCACCCAATGCCATCTCCTCGCGTCTCGACCGTGCCGAGCGACTAATAAGACTTCGGCAGCGAGAGCACCTTCTCGCCGATGTAGTTCATGATCATCTGGGCGCTTACCGGGGCGAGCCGCGGAATCCATGACTCGCGCAGGTAGCGCTCTACATGGTACTGCGCCGCGTAGCCCATGCCGCCGTGCGTCAGCACCGCCGTTTCGCAGGAGGCGAACGCTGCCTCAGCGGCGAGGTACTTGGCGGTATTGGCTTCCGCTCCGCACTCCTTCCCGGCGTCATACAGTTGCGCCGCGCGCACTACCGCCAACCAGGCAGCCTCGAGGTTCATCCAACAGCGGGCGAGCGGATGCTGGATCGCCTGGTTCTGGCCGATCGGCCGGCCGAACACGACGCGATCACGCGCGTACTGACAGGCTCGCCGCAGCGCGGCTTGCCCCAGTCCCACGGCTTCGGCTGCGACGAGGATTCGCTCCGGGTTCAGCCCGTGCAGGATCTGCTTGAAGCCCTGCCCTTCGTGGCCGATCAGGTCGTTAGCCGGAACTTCCATGTTGTCGAAAAAGAGAATGTTCGAGTCGACGGCGTGCCTCCCGTGTTTGTGAATCAGGCTGATTTCCACGCGGCTACGATCGAGGGGCGTGTAGAAAAGACTGAGCCCGGACGTCTTTCCACCAGCCGAACCCGCGGGACTGGTCCGGGCCAGGATCATCACGCGATCGGCCACCTGGGCTGTCGAGATCCAGATTTTCTGGCCGGAGATTCGATAGCCGCCTTCGACCTGCTCGGCGCGTGTCTTGATCTGCGTGGTATTCAGTCCTGCGTCCGGTTCGGTGACGGCGAAGCATGCTTTTTCAGCACCGCGAATCAATGGGGGCAGCATCCGCTCCTTCTGTTCATCGGTGCCAAACACCACCACGGGCTGCAACCCGAAGATGTTCATGTGAACCGAGGATGCTCCGGCGATTCCCGCTCCTGACTCGGCGATCGTCCGCATCATGATTGCCGCAGCCGCAATGCCGAGCCCTGCGCCGCCCTGCTCTGGCGGCATCGCTATGCCGAGCCAGCCGCCCTCTGCAATCGCGCGGTGGAACTCGTGCGGGAATGTGGCTTCCGTGTCCTTGCGCAGCCAGTAGTCATCATCGAAACGCGCGCAAATCCTCGAAACGGCCTCGTGGATCTCTTCGTGCGCGGGATCGTCGTTGTACCACATCGTTTTTACGCGCCCCGGCCTAACGAATGTTCGAATCTATAGGGCGCGTGAGGGCCCAAGCAATGGCCCTGCACGTTGCAGCACACAGATTGCCAAAAGCGGATGCTGCCGCACCCATCGCTACGCCAGAACGTCCGCTAACCGATGCCTGTCGGAGCGTGGCAAAGCCGTTTCCGGCAACCGGTCGATGCGTCCTTTGACTATTGTTTCCTGCGCTTGTAAGACTCGAGTGCCGTGGGGACGCCAACTGGGCTGACCCGCATGGAGACAGCATGAAGTTTTCCGAATATCCCAATCTTCAATTTGAGCGCAATGGCCGGGTCCTAAAGGTCACTTTGAACCGACCTGAGAAGCTCAATTCCATCTCCGGCGAATTTCATACCGAAATGGCCAGGGTATTCGTCGACATCGCCGCCGACCCCGAGAGCGACATCATCGTGCTCACCGGTGCTGGCCGAGCGTTCAGTGCCGGCGGCGACCTCGACGTACTCGAAAGCACTCTCACTGAGCCTAACGTCATGTACGAGTTGTTGCGGGAGGCTCGCTCTATCGTGATGGGACTGCTCGACTGCGACAAACCCATCATCTGCCGCTTGAACGGTGACGCCATAGGTCTCGGCGCTACGATCGCTCTATTCTGCGATGTCATCATTGCATCCGACCAGGCACGAATCTGCGATCCGCACGTGCGTGTTGGACTGGTCGCAGGGGATGGTGGAGCGTTGATCTGGCCGCAACTAATCGGCTACGCGCGCGCGAAGCAGTATCTCCTGACAGGCGACATGCTTGACGCCAGGACCGCGCAGCAGATCGGACTGATCACTGCGGCTGTTCCGGAGGCGGAGCTGGACCGAACGGTCGAGGAATGGGTCGCAAGACTCGCGCGGAACTCACCGCTTGCGGTGCGTTGGACCAAGGCGACCATCAACACGGGCCTGAAGCAGCTGGCTGGATCGATCCTCGATACAGGCGCCGCGTACGAAGGCATGAGCTTTCGCACCGACGATCTTAGCGAGTCGCTGCGCTCCGTGCGCGAGAAGCGCAAGCCCGTCTTCAAGGGTCGCTGAGACGATTCGTCGCGAATCAGTCGGGCAGGCCCAACACCTGCCGCGCCAGGATGTTGCGCTGGATTTCGTTGCTGCCGCCGTAAATGCTGCCCGGAAGAGAGTTGAACGTTGGCATCAGCAGATGCAACGCCCTCGCCCCGACAGGCTGCGCGCCGAGGCAGGCACCCGGCTCTCCCGCTGCCTCGCTTAACAGCGCGCTCGCTCGCTGCCAGGTCTCGGTGCAAAAGATTTTCAACATTGAGACGTGCGGGGGCACTTTCTCACCGCGACGCAGGACGTCGGCGAAGCGCGTGTAGAGCGAGTTTAGATCCGCTACGTCCAGCGCGATCTCCGCATAGCGTTCGCAAAAGGAAGCTGCATCAAACAATCGACGCTCCTCGCCAAGCACTCGGACCTGCTCGAGCACGAAGTTCACCGGCCCCGGGTTGCCAATAACCAGTCGTTCGTGACCCAGCAGGGATTTTGCAAGAGCCCAGCCCTGGTGCAGCTCCCCGAGGAGGTTCTCCCGTGGCAGGCGCACATCATCGAACGTGACCTCGCAAAAGGACTCGTCCCCGGTCAGGTCTGGAATCGTGCGGCAGGCGATGCCGGGCGCATTCATCTCCGCCAGCAGGAAACTGATGCCAGCCGACGGCTTCGTCGTGCGCTCTGTGCGCACCAACAGGAAGATATGCGTCGCCTCGTGCGCGTAGGAGGTCCAGATCTTGCGCCCGTTGACTACGAAATGATCTCCGTCCATTTCGGCCGTCATCTTCAGCGATGCGAGATCGGAGCCCGCATTCGGCTCTGAGTATCCCTGGCACCAGACGTGTTCGCCGCTCAGGATCTTGGGCAGGTAACGATGGCGTTGGTCGGCGGTGCCGAACCTGATCAATAGAGGACCCAGCAATTCGCAACCCTGGTCCGTCCATCGGGCCACACCGTACCGCTCCTTCTCGTCGTACAGCGCAATCAACTTCGCAGCCGACAGGCCCATACCGCCGTATTCCTTTGGCCAGGCAGGTGCCCGCCAACCCCGCTCGTAAAGGATCCGATTCCAATCCTGGATTTGATGCGCGTGCACGTATTGCAACGGCTCGTGCCGGGACTGCTCGGGATAGTTCGCCTTGAGAAACTCGCGAACGACACGCCTGAACTGTGCGTCCGTAAGTTCGTTCCAGTTCGTCGTGTCTGCGACTTTAGGTAGAGCTACGGCGTCTTCGTGTTCCACCGGGGTGCGACGCGTATCCTCGGACCAGCGCAGGCGCAAATCACGGCTCGTGCCGAACGCGGCATTCAATGCGATTGCCCGAGTGAAGTAGTGACCGATGTCGCAGTCCCTCGTAATGCCGATCGCGCCGTGCAGTTGGATTGCGAGCCTCGTGACATCCAGCGCAGTTGCCGCGGCACGCGCCTTCGTTCGAGCACTGTATGCGCGCCGATGGAGTGGCTCTGACGAGGCCAGGGCTTCCTCGAGCGACGCGGTCACCAGCTCGACCTGCAATGCGGCGTCGACGAGCCGATGCTGCAAGGACTGGAAGCTGCCGATCGGCTTCCCGAATTGCGAGCGAGCGCAGACGTATTCAAGCGTCAGGTCCAGCGCCTTGCGCGCCACGCCGACGAGCTCAGCCGACTGCAGCAGCTGCGCGTCATGGATGCTTGCCTGGACAGCTGCCAAGGCCGGAGCACCTGCCGCAAGCACATCCTGCGCACGCACGGGTGTCTTCTCGAATGTCACGGTCGCCCAACAGCCGCCATCGGCGCGCCGCTGGGTTTCGACTGCTACCCCGGGTGTGGCTGCACCCACCCAGACCAGGACGGGATCGATGCCGCGCTGCGCGAGAACGAGCCACCCAGCAGCCCCATCACCTGGGTCGACGAACCTCTTCGTGCCGCTCAGAAAGGACGTACCGTCCGCCGCGTCTGTGAGCACGGCGCGTGCGACGGCTTCGATTTGACCTACGTCTTCCTGCCAAGCGCTGGCGACCACCATCGACCCGTCTGCAATGCCACTCAGCAGCGTAGAGCGACATTCGCCTGCCGGGCTTCGCGCGAGAATCAGCGTACTCTGCGCGGCCGCAACGAAGGGCTCCGGCAACAGGTGAGCGCCGGCCGCCCGAGCCAGCACGGCCGCGACGTCAAGGCCTAGCCCAAGCCCACCGTCGGCCTCCGGAACCAGGACCGATAGCCACCCGGCCTCGGCGAGCGACTTCCACATCTCGAAATCAAAGCTGTGGTCGGCCAATGCAAGGCTACGTCGGCGGGCCCGGTGATCGACCGCGGCGAGCAGTTCTTGCGCGCTTCTCTCGAATGCCTCGAGCGTCGCCGAACGATCGTCGCCAAGCTGTTCCGCGGCCATCTCTGCTCCCAAACGTGGATTCCACGCTGTGGCTCGAGATTCTAGACTTGCCGCTCAGGAGCCTTATCCGAATGTGGCAGACATTGGCGCTTCAGTCATTCTCAGCCGTTCATTTCGAACAGCGCCGCAGCACCCATTCCCTGTCCGACACACATCGTCACGACCCCGTATCGGGCCTTGCGGCGTCGCCCCTCAAAGAGCAGATGGCCCGTCATGCGAGCGCCAGACATCCCAAAGGGATGGCCGATTGAGATCGCTCCACCGTCTACGTTCAGCCGGTCCGGTGGGATGCCGAGGGTGCGCACGCAGTACACGACCTGCGAGGCGAACGCCTCGTTCAGCTCCCATAGATCGATGTCATCGACCTTGAGTCCGTACCTTTCGAGCAATTTCGGAACCGCGAACACCGGCCCGATCCCCATCTCGTCCGGCTCGCACCCGGCGACCGCCATGCCCCGGAATATTCCCAATGGCTGCAGGCCCCGCCTCGAAGCCTCGCGATCCGACATCAACAGGACGGCGGCGGCACCGTCGGAGAGCTGGCTCGCATTACCCGCGGTGATGGTTCCTCCGGCGCCGCGAACGGGTTCAAGACCGCGAAGACCTTCGATCGTCGTGCCAGGACGATTGCCTTCGTCTCGTACGGTTGCGGCAGCCCGAACCGACACCGATCCATCCGCGCAGGCTCGAAGCGGTACGATCTCCTCGTCAAACCGCCCATTGGATTGGGCCGCAGCCGTCCGACGCTGGCTCTCGAGGGAAAACCGGTCTTGCTCCTCCCGGCTCACGCCATACCGGCGAGCGACGACCTCGGCTGTATCGATCATCGGCATGAATACGTCAGGCACGTGCTTCTCTAGCCAAGCATCTCGCGGCAGCACGGCAGCGTTGTTCTCTTGCGCGGAGACCGACTCGACACCAACAGCGACGGCAACACTGATCTCGTCGAGCATGATTCGATACGCCGCGGTGGCGATGGCCTGAAGCCCCGATGCGCACGCTCGCGTCACGGTCATCCCAGACACGGTGGATGGAAAACCTGCGCGCAGCGCAGCCAGCCGCGCGACGTTGCCCGTGGCGGGTCCTCGCGACGCCGCGCTTCCACTGACAACATCGTCGATGTGCGCAGGCTCGACGCGGCCTCGGGTCACGACCTCTGCAACCACATGGCCTGCCAGCGTCACTGGATGCACATCCGCATACGATCCGCGAACCGCCTTGCCAATGGGCGTTCGCGCGGCAGCCACAATCACGGCATCGGTCATGAATCGTCCTCGCAGACTGTCGGGGGCATTCCGTCGATGGATTTGTAGCACGGACAAAACGACGGGGCCGTCCGCTTCCGGCATCGGCACGAGGACGTTGGAACGTGGACCATGGTCCGCTGCCGAAAGCGGACAGCGCAGCCGGCCGGCGCAACCTAGAGTTCGCCTTATGCCGCCCTGCTAGCGATCAAGCTACCCGGTCGTCTGGTTGAATTTCGCAGGACGCTTCCCGATGAATGCGCGTACCCCTTCAACGAAATCCTCCGTGGCTGCGCAGGCGCCGAACGACTGCGCCTCGAGCTCGAGCTGGCTCTCGAGATTATTCTGCAAGGACAGGTCGAGCAGGCGCTTCGTTCGACGTACGCTTTCAGCAGGAGCTGAAACAAGGCGGCCGATCAGCGCATCCACCGCCGCATCGAGTCCCGCATCCGGAAGCACCTGATTGACCAACTCCATCTGCAGTGCCTCGGTCGCTCCGAAGCGCTGGCCGAGCAACGCGATCTCTTTTGCGCGGCGGGCACCAACGATGCGCGGCAACCACCACGTCGTTGCGCCGTCCGGACTGGCCCCGATGCCCACCTGCGCCAGCACGAATACGGAACTCGACGCGCACAAGGCGAAATCCGACGCACTTATGAAGCCCAGTGCGATACCGGCTGCAGCTCCGCGCACCTTCACCACCACAGGCTGCGGCATGCGTGCCAGCTGCATGAACAGCGCTGCCCCGGCCCGCGCGCGCCTGCCGAATTCGATTTCGCGCTCCGCGCCGTCGAGATTCAGTTTCTCGTCGAACCCGCGCACGTCACCGCCCGCCATGAAGTGGTCGCCGCTGCCGCTGATCAGGACGCAACGCACGTCCGGCATCGGAGCGACATCCGCGAGAAAGCGATGCATCTCCTGGAGCATGGGACCGGTGGCTGCATTACGCGCCGCGGGACGATTGAAGGTGATCCGGGCGACCCCATCGGCTATCTCTGTCTGCAGATCCATCATCGACTCCTCGTTCGCTCGTTGGGTCAGCGGTCGCTGCGTGCAGCGTACGATCCGGACAATATGGTTTGCAAGCGTACCAATCGCGTCGGCGACCGCAGTGACTTCGCATCAGGTGCGTGCGAATGAGTTCCAGGAGGCTTTGTGTTCGATGTACTGAATGATGTGCGAGTGCTGGAATTCGGGAAGTTCGTCGCAGCCCCCATGGCGACTTGGCTGCTCGCCGGGATGGGCGCAAAGGTCACGCGAGTGGAGAGCCTGGATGGCTCGCCCGACCGCGAACCCTACTGCATCGGCGATGGCCTCGACGGTGCAGCGTTCCTGCAGTTGAATACGAACAAGGGCAGTTTGTGCCTCGATCACGCCTCACCCGCAGGACGCCAGGTGCTGCACCGTCTGCTGCAATCAACGGACGTGATCGTATGCGGCGCTCCGGGCCCGACGCTCGTCCACCAAGGGCTCGATTACGAGACGCTGGCAGCGGTCAATCCACGCATCATCTGGCTCAACGTCTCGGCATTCACGACGCATGGCCCGCGCGGAGCAGAAGTCGGGTTCGACGGCATCGGCCAGGCGATGTCCGGCGCGATTCATCTTTCGGGCTTCGGGGGGATGCCGGGCCGGTCGGGCTGCTCATGGGTGGATGCGTCCACCGGGGTGTACTCGGCATTCGCCATCATGTCGGCGCTGCTCGATCGCAACCGGACCGGAAAAGGACATTGCCTGGAAACGTCGCTGATGACGAGCGCGTATGCGGCGATGAGCTGGTTCCTGGTCGAACAGGCGGCGACTGGCCGCAACAGGACGCGAACGGGCAATCGCGCGCAGTCCTCAGGGCCCAGCGACGTCTTCCGCACCAAGGATGGCTGGATCATCGTGCAGGTGCTAGGCGACAGTATGTTCGCAAAGATCTCCCGGCTCGTCGGCCGGCCTGACTGGATCGACGACCCGCGCTTCGGGACCGACGTCGGCCGCTCCGACAATGGCGCCCATCTGAGCGAGGGCGTCGCTGCATGGTGCGCCGCCCTCACAACGCAGGACGCTCTAGAGCAACTGCGCAAGGCGCGTATCCCCGCAACCATGGTCAATTCCTTGCAGGACGCCCTCGAGGAACCCCAGGTGGAGGCCCTCGGGCTGTTCCAGACGGTCACACACCCTGACCGCCCGGCACTTCGGCTCATGAAGCCCGCTGTCATGATCGATGGCTTATTCCCCGAACTGCGTCTCGCATCACCGGCCGTTGGTGAGCACAGCGCTGACGTCCTCCGTGAAGCCGGGTTCGGAGCTGACGAAATTGCGACACTGATGGAAGCACGCGTGATCGCGTAGTTCGCCTGTCGCCATGGATGCTCACAGCCTGTCGCTTAGCAAAACTGCGGTAGGTTCCTTACTATATCGCCCCACTACCCCAAGTTGTGGAGGCGCAATGGCCGCCGCGAGAGACGAGCATCCATTCCGCATCGGATTCCTGATCCACGACGTTTCCCGGCTGCGCCGTACCGTGCTGGACAAGGCGCTGAAGCCCTATGGCATCACGCGTGCGCAGTGGTGGGTGCTGGCGAACATGAGCCGCCGGAAGGGCGAAGGCATGATGCAGACCGATCTGGCGAAGGTGATGGACGTCGGCAAAGTCGCGCTCGGCGGCCTCATTGACCGACTGGAGGCGGGTGGACTCGTGAAACGTGAGGCCGATCGCTCGGATCGACGCGCGAAGCGCGTCGTGATGACAGCGAAGGGAACCCGGATGCTGGCCAACATCCAGTCGGTCGCGGCAGAGTTCAACTCACGGGTGATGGTCGACATTGCCCGAAGCGATCTCCGCTGCGCCGAAGAGGTGCTGCACCAGATGAAGAAACAGCTGATCGCAATGGACGCTGTGCCGGGCGCAGGGACGGCGCGAATCGACGAGGGCGCGCAATAGCCCCGGGAGGTTCAGCCACCCTTGCGGTGCGGATGCCACAATCCGGCGGTCGAGTCAGGCGAAACGGGCGGCCTTCGCTAGGATCGCCTCGGCCTGCCTAAGATGTGGCATGTCGACCATGCGACCATCAAGCATGAGCGCTGCAACACCCGGGTTCGCTGCAAATAGGTCGACAACGCGCCGCGCGCTGGCGATTTCGTGCTCGCTGGGGGTAAAGCTCTCGTTGATCACCGCCACCTGGTCTGGGTGAATCGCGACCTTGCCGGCGAATCCGTCGCGACGCGCAGCCTCGCACACCGTGCGCAGACCGGACAGATCGCGCACGTCGACATGGATCGTGTCGAAGGCAGCGACACCTGCCGCGCTGGCGCCAAACAGGCAGAGTGTACGCGCGAGCTGAAACGGCGCGGTCCACGCGCCGGTTGCGTCCTGATTGGATATCGCTCCGACCGCGGTACTCAGGTCCTCTGCGCCCCAGGTAAGCCCAAACAGGCGTCGACCGCAACTGTCGTAGTCACCGAGCCGGAAGATTGCCCCGGGCACTTCAGTAGCAACTGGCAGGATTCGTGTGCTGCCCTGCTCGATCCCATGCTGCGCCTCCAGGGCATCGAGATAGTGACCGAGCATGATTACGTCGCGTGGACCCCTGACCTTCGGTAAGACAATGCCTGCCGGCTTTCCTGCGAGCACCTCGACCAGATCGTCGAGGGCGAGCGGACCGTCCAGCCCGTTGATCCGCACCCACAGTTCTGCCGGTCGGTCTGTACGCGACGCCAGGTAATCACGCACCCGGCTCCGAGCCGCACACTTCTGCTCCGGCGCGACTGAATCTTCCAGATCAAGTATCAGCGCGTCTGCAACCACACCTTCGCTCTTCACGAGTTTCCGGTCACTGTCGCCGGGAACGAACAACAACGAACGGAGACTCACGCTGACGGCCTCCGGAGCATCAGCGCCTGTCGCTTGCAGCTGGCTACGAGATTGCCGTTCTGATTGAACGCTCGATGCATGAAGACGACGATGCCATTCTCGGGCCGCGAACGGCTGTCCCTGAGCTCCGCGACTTCGGTTTCGACTCGCAGAGTGTCGCCGTGAAACAGTGGCTTGGGAAAGCGAACCTCATCCATGCCGAGGTTCGCGACGGTGGTGCCCAGCGTGGTATCACCCACGGAAATGCCGATCATGAGTCCGAGCGTGAAGCCGCTGTTCACGATGCGCGTTCCAAACTGCGTGTGTTCGCGACAATAGTGTTCATCCAGGTGCAGCGACGCCGGGTTGTGCGTGAGCGCACTGAAAAATACGTTGTCCGCCTCAGTCAAGGTGCGCCGAAGCGGATGAGCGAACTTCTGGCCGATGTGGAATTGTTCAAAATACAAACCGGGCATCGAGATTTCCTCGCTAATTGATCCGTGCTGTGCCGTGACTCAGGACGACCTGTTTACGTTCGGTGACCGACGCCCGGAAATGCAGGCGATCACCATCGACATTGCCTTCGAGGCGAATCGTCTCCCCGGGATAAACAGGCGCCGTAAAACGGGCCGCCAAGGAGACGAGCCTGCTGGCATCCCCGTCGCAAAACGCACGGGTGAGCAGGTAACCGATGGCGCCGTAGGTACACAGCCCGTGCAGGATCGGCCGCTCGAACCCCGCTGCGCGAGCGGCGTCGGGATCGACGTGCAGCGGATTGAGGTCCCCATTCAGCCGGTAGAGAAGGGCCGCACTTGGAAGCGTTTGCAGCTCATGGACAAAATCGGAGGCCCCCGGCTCGAAGGCGACCAGAGAGTCGGGAGGCTCGCCGTAACTGCCGCACCCGCCGTCGTCGCGCAGGAACAACATCTGCAACACGGAACACAGCGGTCGCTCCGTGGCCGCATCGGCAACTCGTTTTTCAAAGTAGACGAGCGCGCCTTTTCCTGTCCCCTTGTCGACAACCGCGCGGATCGCGTAAGTCGCCGTAACTTCCGCCTGTACCGGCAATGGGTGTGCAATCTCGATTCGTTGTTCGCCGTGAACGAGCCTGGCGACATTGACACCTAAAGCGGGGTCCGCGATCCACATGCCCGGATGCGCCAGGACCGCTGCCATGGTCGGCAGGGCCTGCAGATCGCGCTCATACACTAGCCGAAGATCACGTTCACAAGAGGGGTCTCTGCCGGCTCCAACGCTCAGTGCGTAAAGTATCGTGTCTCTTGCCGTGAACCGAGTGGTCTTGCGCGCAAACCGATGGTTGACCAGTGCGTCGAGGTTCACCGAAGACCCCTCAGACCGGATCCCAGCTGAATACGTCGCTGGAACGGTCAAGCGCGTAATAACTTCCCTCGAACGCTGGCAACACGCTTTCGACGATGGCCTCCGCCGTCCAGCCTTCCTTGGACTGTGCGCATCGGAGCGGTCGCGGCTGGCTGAACAGGATGATCTCGTTGCCCCGTACGCCGAATATCTGACCGCTTGTCCGCCGGCCAGCGTCGCTCGCCAGAGCCACGACAAATGGCGGGATCAGTTCGGGCTTCAGGCGCTTGTTCACCGCGATCCGGTGGCGGTTCTCAGGTGTATCCGGGATCGATGCAACCATTCGGGTCCAGGCGAATGGGGCAATGGCGTTCGAGGTCACCCCGAACTTCTGCATGTCGAGCGCAATGCACTTTGATAATGCTGCGACTCCGAGCTTGGTCGAGCCGTAGTTCACCTGCGCGAAGTTTCCGATCAGTCCGCTGCTGGATGTCATGTGCACATAACATCCGCTTCCCTGGCTCTTGAAGTGGGGCGCGGCGGCCCGCGAGACGTAGAAAACGCCACGCAGATTAACGTCGTCGACGGCATCGAAGTCTTCTCGCGACATCTTGTGGAACATGACGTCGCGAAGAATCCCGGCATTGTTGATTACGACGTCGATCCTGCCGAAGGCATCGAGCGCGTCCTGCACGATGCCATGCGCTTGATCCCAATCGGCGACACTGCGCGTGCTCGCCACGGCCGTCCCGCCGTCAGCGGCGATGGCCTCCACGATGCGCCCCGCGACGGTGGGGTCGCCGCCCTCCCCCGACGCAGAGACTCCAACGTCATTCACGACGACCCGAGCTCCGGCAGCAGCCGCTCGCTTTGCTATTTCTGCGCCGATGCCGTTGCCGGCGCCGGTGACGATGACGACCTTACCTTCCAGCAGCATCGGCACGCTCCCTATGTTTGGGCGATCGGTCAAGGCGACGGTACGCGACAGTATCGTACGCTAGCGTATAATTCAACGACGCACCGGCGCGCTGCCCGGCAGACCGAGACTTCATATGAACGACAACGAGCCCATCTGGGCGCCCTCGCCCGATCGGATTCTGAGCAGCCACATGTTCAGGTTTGCTCGCGCCGCCGAGGCAATCTCGCATCGTTCATTGCCCGACCAGGATTCGCTGTGGCAATGGTCCGTTGAAGAGCCCGAAGCCTTCTGGACACTTCTCTGGTCGTTCTGTGGGGTCATCGGTGACCGGGGCGAACGAGTTCTTGTAGACGGCCAGAAAATGCCGGGCGCGCGCTGGTTTCCCGACGCACGGCTGAATCTCGCGGAGAACATTCTTCGCGACGACCTGGATCCAGACGAAGACGCGGTTATCGCCTGGGGTGAAGATCAGGCGCGCCGACGGCTGTCGCGTCGCGAACTGCGCCGGCAGGTGGCAGTCATGGCGGCGGCCTTGCGCAGCAAGGGCGTCGGGCAGAACGATGTTGTTGCCGCGTTCATGCCGAACGTGCCGGAGACGCTGGTGGCGATGCTTGCAGCCGTAAGCCTCGGGGCGATCTTTACGTCAACGTCTCCAGACTTCGGTGTACAGGGTGTCCTGGACCGTTTCCTGCAGTCCCGACCGAAGGTTCTGCTGGCGGCCGACGGGTACCTGTACAACGGCAAGCGTATCGGCTGTCTCGCCAAAGTGGCCGAGATTGCGGCGCAATTGCCAAGCCTCGAGTGCCTAGTCATCGTCGGCTACGCGGGAGACGATGCGTCCCTTGCACCGCCAATGTCCGAACGGCTCGAGGATTTCCTCGCGCCCTACGAAGGCGTCGACACGATTTCCTTTGCGCGCCTCCCTTTTGACCATCCTGTCTTCGTGCTCTATTCCTCCGGCACGACGGGGGCGCCGAAGGGCATCGTGCATGGGGCTGGCGGGATCCTGCTGCAGAACATGAAGGACCAGCACCTGCACGGCGATACCGGGCCCGGGGATCGCTACTTCTACTTCACGACGTGCGGCTGGACGATGTGGAACATCCTCGTCACCGTGCTGTCCTCCCGCGCAACCATCGTCCTGTACGACGGGGCGCCGATGTTCGATCAAGGTCGTGCGCTGTTCCGCCTTGCGGAGCAGGAAAAGCTGACGCACTTCGGCACGTCTGCGAAGTTCATCGATTCGATTGCGAAGGCTGGGCTGCGCCCGCGCGAGGAGTTCGACCTGTCTTCCATCCGTATCATCTTCTCGACCGGTAGTCCGCTTGTTGAAGAGAGCTACGATTACGTCTACGCGCATGTGAAGTCGGACGTGCACCTGTCATCCATTTCGGGCGGTACCGACATCTGCTCTGCGTTCGTCCTCGGCAGCCCGCTGCTGCCGGTCCGGCGTGGAGAGATCCAGTGCCGCGGCTTGGGGATGTCCGTCGATGTGTTCGACGAGGACGGGCGGTCGGTGCGTGGCGGCAAGGGAGAACTGGTGTGCACCCGCCCTTTCCCTGCAATGCCTGTCGGCTTCTGGAACGACCCGGATGGGCGGCGCTACCGGGCTGCGTACTTTGAGCGATTTCCGAACGTCTGGTGCCATGGGGACTTCACGGAGATAAGGCCAGGCGGCGGTATCGTGATTCACGGCCGCTCCGATGCCGTGTTGAACCCGGGCGGTGTGCGCATCGGCACGGCCGAGATCTATCGGCAGGTGGAGAAGGTCCCCGAGGTCCTGGAATCCGTTGCGGTCGGCCAGGAATGGTCGGGGGATGTTCGTGTCGTCCTGTTCGTTCGGCTGCGCGACGGTGTGGAATTCAACGAGGCACTGCGCACTCGCATCATCCAGACCATCCGTACGCATGCCACGCCGCGGCACGTCCCTGCCAAGGTGATCAGCATCCCGGACCTGCCCCGTACCAGGAACGGCAAGCTGGTCGAATTGCCCGTTCGGGACGTAATCCACGGCAGGACTGTGCGCAATGTAGATGCACTGGCCAACCCCGAGGCGCTGGATCTGTTCAGGGACATTCCCGCCTTGCGCGAGCCTTGATTTCGTCGCGGTAGCTGACGCCTTGGCCGAAGCCGACGGTTGCCGTTTGCGGACACGGGGGTGGTGGCCGCGCCGCTAGATTCCGGGTCTTACGCGGATACAGTCCGTGACGCAAGGATCCCCGAGATGCGCTGTGCAGTCCGCAAGAACGTTTTCGCAAAAATAGCCGCCGTTGCCGCGGTTCTCTCGCCCGGGCTCAGCCTTGGAGCGTCGGCACCGCTGCCGCAGTTACCCCCGAACGTGACGATCCCGTCGAAGCCGCCGGGTGAACACTGGGTCTGGATCGGCGACGGACAGTTGGGAAACTATGCCAGAGGCATCCTCTACAACGCGGACACCGCCACCATTCTGGGCATGGTGGAGACTGGCTGGGAAGGCGGTCGCCTGCTGTGGTCGGACAAGGAGATCTACAGCGTAGGGATGTTCATGTCCCGCGGGCATCGCGGTGAACGGACGGACGTGGTCACCACGTACGATCCTCGCACCCTGAAGGCACTGCGCGAGGTGGTGGTGCCACCGAAGACGATCAAGGGTTTTCCAGACCTCAACCACTATTCACTGACGGACGACAATCGCTTCGTCCTGCTGCAGTTCATGTCGCCGGCTTCTTCAGTGGGCGTCGTGGATATACAGTCCAACCAGTATCTGGGCGAGATCGAGACGTCCGGCTGTATCAACGCGATGCCTGCCGGGCCACGTAAGTTCTTTGCACTGTGCGGGGACGGCAGTCTACTGGCGGTCACGATCGGTGAGGACGGCAAGGAAGCCTCGCGCAAGCGGTACCCGAAGTTTTTCGATGCAGACGGTGACCCGCTCCACGAATCGGGCGCCAGGTCCGGCAACATCTGGTACTTCGTCTCGCACCACGGAATAATCCATCCGGTCGACATTTCCGGTCCCGACTTCAAACCGCTGCCGGTATGGAGCGTCTCCGAAAAGGATGGCGACAAGACATGGATCCCCGGGCAGCCGTTGCAGACGATGGCCATTCATCATCGCGACCAGAAGCTCTACGTGCTGATGCATGCGTCAGACCTGCAACCGAAGGCGAACGGCATCGATTTTCACCGGCAGCCTGGCACCGAAGTCTGGGTTTACTCGATGAAGACCAGGAAGCAGATCCAGCGGCTGCCGCTCAAGAACGCAGTCGACGGCATCGCGGTCAGCCAGGATGACAAACCGTTGCTCTATGCGAGCTCGCTTTATCACATGGCCGTGACGATCCAGGACGCCACGTCCGGCAAGCTGCTGCACGAGATCCCGTTCCCGACGTATCCCACGTTGTTGCAGCCGGTCGAATAAGAGCAAGCTGAAGCGACCAGGCCGCGGCGTAGTTGCGACCTGGTCGGCCTTGACGCCTCCCTCAGAACCGGAGGCCGTCGTTGATCAACTCCATTGCGATCGTGCGACGCTGGATTTCCGCCGTGCCATCGTAAATTCGCATGGGACGCGCCCATCGATACAGCGCCTCGAGTCCCACTTCGTTGGTCATGCCCATGCCTCCGTGCACCTGCATGCAACGATCCACCACACGTCCGAGCATTTCCGTGCAGTACGCCTTGGCGATCGCGATCTCCGCGCGCGCCTCGGAACCTTCCGAGAGACGCCACGCGCAGTTCAGCACCGTGCTGCGCGCGGTGTAGATATCCATCGCCGCTTCCGCCAGGTGAACCTGTACGGCCTGATGCTCGCAGATGGGCCGACCAAACGTCCGGCGACACTTCGAGTATTCGACGGCAAGAGCCAGCGCCCACTGCGCATAGCCGACGCACGAGGCAGCGAGGCCTATACGCCCCGCATTCACGCCGGTCATTGCGACAGTCATGCCGCCGCCGATCTCGCCGAGCCGATGAGCATCGGGCACCCGCACGTCGTCCAGCGCGATAATCCCTGTCTCGCCGCCCAGATGACCCATCACACGGATGATTGAGGTGACATCGAAGCCCGGAGAGCCTGTGTCAACGAAGAACGCGGTTATCCCCTTGCGGACACCAGCCTTCGCGGGTTCGGTTACCGCGAATATAATCGCGTGATCCGCATAGGGGCTGTTCGTTATCCATTGTTTGGTCCCTCGCAGCACCCAATGGTCGCCGTCGCGCACGGCGGTGGTCTTCATTGCCAGCACGTCCGAACCCGCGTCGGGCTCGCTCAATCCGAAGCAGAGCGTGCGTTCGCCGCTCGCAATCGCAGGCAGGAACTGCTCCTTCGCTGCGGGCTGCAGGAACTTCAGCACGGGCGTGAGTGCGTTGGTGAATGCTGAAGGAACCACGACGAAGTGGATCAGCGTTCGGCTCGGACCGTAGGTCCGGGCAAGCAGCTCGTGGAGGTGCGCCGCTGCCAGCGGCCCCAGACCCCCTCCCCCAAGCTCCGCCGCACCCAGCGCCGTGTAATACCCTGCCTGCGCAGACTTCATGCGGATCTGCTTTCGAAGTTGCAGAACCTCGGGGCAGTAGCGACCGTCTGCTCCATAGAGGTTGCGTTCGTTGCGCAGCAGGTCCGCGTTCGCCTTCTCCAGCGGCACGACCTCCGCGTCTATGAATGAAAGCAGCCCCTCGCCAACGAGCTGAATGTCGTCTGGAATACGCAGATCCAAGATCTTCTCCGGGTGCCAGGTGGGCACGGTCGTCCGGAGTTCCGGGGTGCCCGCACGCGGCCTCTATCAGTTCTGGGCTTTTATACGGGGCGGCCAAGGACCGCGCGGTCCGAAAGTGGCAATTCGGCGGAGCGTTCTTCTGAAATTCGTCGAGGTCAGGAAGGTGGTGAAGTGCTGGTCTGCGGTAGAGGCATGTACGCCTGAACATCGGAGAAAAGCGCGCAACTGTAAGGGCGCGATAACACCGCCCGGCCGCCGTTGACTCTCACTGCAGCGTCGCGGATGTGCCGTCGCGCCGTGGGTCGAACGTTCCGCTGAACGATACGTCCACCTCAGCCGCCCGAGCAACCTTGGTCCGTTCGGCCGATGGCAGTCCGCGACTCGCCGACCACATCGCCAGCAGCGCCGGCGGCACCACTACGAACACGCTCATCAAACCGATTCGGAGTGAGCCGGTCGCAACGGAGATCTTCCCCACAAGGTACGGGCTGAGCGCGAACCCGAGCAGTGCCGACGACAGCAGATACGTGGCTCCTGCGACCCCGCGCATGCGGGGCAGCACGCAGTCCTGAATCATGGCGGCGACCGACCCCGTCCATAGGCTGGCGCACATCAGCGCGATCGGGTACAGCAGATAAATCTTGCCGACGTCGTCCGCCGTGATTGCCGCGTACACGAGGGGCGGTGGCAGACACAGCGACAGCATGCAGACGTACATCCGCCCCGCCGGGGTTCGCTCCTTCCATGCATCCGACAGACGTCCGCCCAGCAGGCATCCGACGGCCGCACCGATTCCGCCACTGAATCCGATCTTCCAGCCGGCCACGTCGGCGGCAATCCCGAACGTGCGAATTGCGTACTGCGGCATCCAGAACGCGATCGCATACCCGACGAAAGCGAGTGAGCCGCACGACAGGAGTACGAGCACGACCGCACGCGTTCCAAACAGCAGCGTGAACGTCGGCCGATCGGTCGCACGCAGTCTTTGCACCCACGAGCCCGCCGCGTAAACGCCTACTGCCAGCGTGATCCATTGCAGCCGGTCGCCTGTAACCCACATGAACACATAGGCTACGACAGCAATCGCGATCAGGAGCGCGACATTGGAGCGCAATCCACCTGGAACTCTGGCGGCCGACCACAGCGTAAACGGCGGCAGGATCGCGCCGACCTCACGCGCGAACTCGCGCCATAGGCCGTGGGTTGCCGGAGTCGCCGGCGTGCCGTCGATGGCACCGCGCACCGGTTCACACAGCGTCAACACCCAGCCGGCGAGCAGAAGGCCCGGCAGCCCTACGGCCAGGAAGGCCACCTGCCATCCCGCGAGCCCTAACGGCGGAGACGTCCCGTAATGAGCCGTCCAGGCGCTTGCGATCGTTCCGCCGATCGGCAGACTAAGCGATAGACCGACCAGCATCCCGGCCGAGTAGATTGCGAGTGCGAACGCGCGGCGCTCCCGTGGGAAATAGTCCGCGAGCAATGAGAAGGCCGCAGGCGACGCACTCGCCTCACCGATACCCACGCCGGCGCGCGCGAACGCCAGCTGTCCGAACGAACCCGCGAGCCCGGACAGCGCGGTCATGCCGGACCAGAGCGTCAGCCCCAAAGCAATCAGCCGAAGGCGATGCCACCGATCCGCGAGCCAACCGAGCGGAATCCCGAAGAGCGCGTAGAACACCGCGAACGCGGTCCCATAGAGAAAGCCGATCTGGGCGTCACTGATCTCGAGTGATCGCTTGATATCGTGCGCGAGGATCGAGAGGATCTGACGATCGACGACGCTCACGATGTAGACGAGGAACAGCACCCCGAGCACGTACCAAGCGTAAGGCGCGACGGCGGGCGATCCCCGACCGCCGGATGCTGCCGACCGACTCATGCCGTGCCCCTCGCCTGCTTGGAGTGTGTTCGCTTCGCGCCGCGCGTGGCGGGTCTCAGTGCCGCGCGCTCATCGCTGCGTTGGCTGACTGCTGCGCGTCGTATGCCGCTCGTGCGCGATCGAGGATGTACGCCTGGATCAGGCGGAGGTCGTCGACGGGCATGTCGGAGAACTGCGGCATGTCGCGGATAGAATGCGCTTCGCCAATCACGATCTTCTCGAGCGCCGTGTAATACTCCGCCTCCACCGATTTCATACGAATCTGCTTTCGACGCTGCAGGACCTCGGCGGAGTAGCGACCGTCCGGTCCATACAGGTTGCGTTCGTTGCGCAGCAGGTCCGCGTTCGCCTTCTCCAGCGGCAAGACCTCCGCATCTATGAATGAAAGCAGCCCCTCGCCAACGAGCTGAATGTTGTCTGGAATTCGCAGATCCAAAATCTTCTCCGGGTGCCAGGTGGGCACGGTCGTCCGGAGGTCCGGGGTGCCCGCACCCGGCTTCTATCAGTTCTGGGCTTTTATACGGGGCGGCCAAGGACCGCGCGGTCCGAAAGTGGCAATTCGGCGGAGCGCTCTTCTCCGACGCCGCCAGCGCTTCATCAAACGCGGCGGAAAATGCCTTCGGTCAGGATGGCGAACTGCTCCGCGATCTCACGGAGAGTCTTGCCGTTGGGCCGATACCAGTCGAGCACGGAGTTCAGCGCGCCCAGAATGAATGTCCGAGCCAAATGAGTGTCCACCTCGTCGCGAAGCTCTCCGCCAGCACGGGCAGACTCCAGTAGTTCGAGCCACAGCTCGCTGTACGCGTCACGCAGTGATACGAGCCTGCGCCGCACATGACTCGGCACCTGTCCCATGACCCGGCGCGATGCGAGCGCGTAGTCTCCCGAAGTCACCACGCTATTCAGATGGGCAAGAGTTGCCGCTTCGATGCGTGCACGCGCCGTCGCCTCCGGAGGCAGAGCGGCCAACGACACGCGCACTGCATCCGCGACCGATCCCATGCCCCTCGCAAGGACCGCCTCGATGAGGTCCTCTTTGGAACGGTAGTGATAGTAGAGGCTGGCGGCTCGGAGCCCAACCTGAGTAGCGACCGCGCGCATCGTGGTTCCAGCGTAGCCGCGCTCGGCGAATATCTTCGCTGCGGCGTCAATCACGCGCTCTCGTGATACCTCTGCCTTCGTCTTGGGCAGCTGCGCGGCGGCGCTGGGCAAGGCTGTGCGTGCCGGGCGAATCGTCGTGTTCATCGAGTCCCTGACTCCGGGTTCGCGCATGCTCCCCCCGCATGGATTCCATTCGGTCGGATCTTCAAAAGCACGAGACTATTCCGCAGCCGATTCTAGCATTGTCGCCGAACTGCCGGCCTCGCCTCGCCACTGTTCAAGACCAGCGGGGCCTGCCCATTCATTCGTTGATCGGCATCTGGTAAACGGTGCCATTGAAAGGTGGGTTTTTCTTGTCGTACACCACCATCAAGATGACCGATTTTCCATCTGGGGTGAACGCCAGGTTCGGGCAGGCTTCGCCGGGCAGTTCGTATGTCTTGATGAGTTCGCTTCCGTCGCTGGAAACGACCGACACGCGAGATCTGGAATACTGCGCAATCCAGACCCTTCCGTCTGGTCCGAATTCGATCCCATCCGGGTAGGCGTCTACTCCTGCGCCGGGGTCTAACTGGTTCAGCCTCGTGAACACGCGTCTGTCGCCCAGCGTGCCATCACCGCGCCGGCCAAACGCAATCACTCGCTGCGCTTCGGACTCGGAGACGAGCAGCGTTTCTCCGTCCGGACTGACCGCAATGCCATTCGCAAAGTGTATGTCACGCGCGACCAAGCGCACATTCATGTCAGGTCCTACCCGATACACCTTGCCATCAATGACCGACGTGTCAGACGAACCCGATCCCGTCAGGTAGACGCCACCCTGTCCGTCCGGTGTCATGTCATTGGGACCGCGAATCACATCGCCGGCTGAATCCTTACCAACCCTGTTCAGGACGTCGCCGTTGGTGGAGATCCGTACTATCTCGCTCGAGTCATAGCATGAGACGAGCAAGTCCTGCCCAAGCGTCGTGACGGATGTCGCGCCACACGTCTTTTCATCGAAAACAACCCTGTTCGCGTTGCCATCCCAGGCGATCACGCTTGGGCCGCCGTAAGCAACGTAATAAAGGATACCAGCGGCGAAGATAGGGCCTTCCGGAAACGCCACACCGCTATTGATGACCTTCAAACTCTCGGAACGCACTGCCGCTTGCGTGGGTCCGCTCAGCAAGGTCGTCAGGATCAAGACCAGGTGGCTAATTTTCAACTGCCGTCTAACCCAGTCGATGGTTACCCTTTGGATTCGCACCGCAGCGGCGCAACCGCTATACGGCTGGAGTCTACGTCAGCTCGAGCGAGATTGGATACTGAGGAGAGGACGGCTCGTGCCGTCCGTCCTCTGTCTTCCAGTTCAGAAGCTCTTACGAACGGAAAGGCCCCACGTTCGCGGTCTGTCGTAGAGATTGCCCGTAAATCCGCCGACGCCCACGACGTCGTACACGAATGTCTGGCGATCCGTATCCGCGACATTGTTAACGAACGCGGCGAATTCGAGTCCGGAGTCATCCAGCGTGTATGTGAGCCGTAGATTGTGCGCGACCGAGTCGTCGATAAACGTTGCGGGATTGTTGTCGACCGACGCGTAGCGTTCGGACACGTAGTCGAACGACCAGAGCGCGGCGAGGCTGCCGCTGCCGATCTGGAAATCCTTCCGCACGAATCCGTTTACGATCCATTCAGGGGCCAGGACTGCCTCCACGTCCCGCACGCCAAAATACGCCGTTGGCACGTCCGAAAGCTGGGTGTCCGAATATGACGCTGCGATCGATGCAAGCACGTCCCCCGGCAGGTTTGCCTGCATCTCCAGCTCTGCCCCGAAGAACCTACCGTCGTAATTGCCCACCACCCCTTGTGTTCCATTGAAGGCGTAGCCCTGATAATCGCTGTAATCGTAGTAGTAAACACTGCTGTTCAGGCGCAGCCGATTATCCATTACATCGAACTTGCCGCCGAGTTCGTAGGTCGTAACGGACTCGCTGTCGAAAGGCGTATCTTCATTGGAGAGCCCGCCACCCAGGTTCCCGTTGAAGCCGGCACCCTTCACGCCGCGCGAGATGCCCGCGTAGAGAAGGCCCCCGGCCTCGGGCTTGTAGTCAAGCTGAACCTTGCCCGACCAAAGTCCCTCATTCTGTTCGGCAAGCTTTCCGACGGTTGCTTTCCGGAAGTCATATACGAGCAGGCCCGGCGGCGGGAAGACCGACGTTCCCGTCCCACCGGAATACCCGTTTCCCAGCTCCCGGAAATAGACCTGAGAATCGAACGTCTTCTCATCGTAGGTGTACCGGATGCCCGTGATCAATGTAAGTCGATCACCGAGTTGCCATTCAACCTGACCGAATAGCGCCAATGAATTGGTCTGCTGATTCATGGTCTGGTAGTTGTCGTACGCGAAGTCAGATCCTGAAAAATTCGGAAAGAAAAAGTCGCCGAACGTGGACGTGTCGATGTCGAGGTAATAGACGCCCGCAGTCCAGCTGTGCGAGCCGATTGAGCCAGCACCCTTAAACTCCTGAGACCACTGACGCACCGACTGCCGCGCCGTCGCAGCCGCAAAATCGATTGGTGAGCCATCGATTTCCTCAGCGTAGTCCGATGTAAAGTCGGTGTAGTTTGTGACTGACGTAAGGGTCGTGGAGCCGAGCGTCCACTGCAGCATCAGCGTCGGGGAGCTGCTGTCCGATTTCAGGAACCCCCGGTTCTCAAATGCGCTTGTCTGGCCGTCCGCATACGGATCGCGATAGCCAAAGAGGTTATTCCCAGGGCCTGTGCCCCAAGCGTCAAGATCCGCCGGCTGGGGTGTAGGGACACCGTTGTCGTCGAAATAGAAGTTCCTCGACTTGTAGGTTCCTACGAGGTGTCTCGGTTGTTCGCTATAGCTGATCGAGAGCCGCGCGAGCAGCTTATCGGTCACATCGAACTCAAGGTGGCCTCGTACGCCGAGGGCGTTCGTCTCCATCGTGTCTTTGCCGCCAGGCGCGCGATTTTCCCACCAACCGTCCGCCTGCTCCTGTTTTACGGCAAGACGACCGCGCACTCGGTCGGAGAAGGGCCCGCTTACAGCCCCCTCGATCCAGTAGCCGTTAAATGCACCGACCCCAACTTCACCGTACCCTTCGAATGTCGATGTCGGCTTGGCCGTAATGAATCGCGCGAGCCCTCCGGTCGAGTTACGACCGAACAAGGTGCCTTGCGGACCGCGCAGCACTTCGATCCGCTCGAGATCGAAGGTGCTGAAGCTCGCGGCGCCGCTGGCGCTCAGGTACACATCATCGTAGTAGATCGAGTTCGGCGCTTCCTGGATCGCCGAGAAATCCGATTGCGAAATACCCCGCATGCTCAGCGCAGAGGCCGTGCCTGCCGTTGTTGCCGTGAAGACAACACTGGGTGCGACCCGGCCAATATCAGCGGAGTTCGTGATTCCAAGATCGCGAATTCGTTCCGCGCTCAAAGCGGTCACAGACACGCCGACTTCCTGAAGGCTCTGCTCACGCCTTTGAGCGGTCACGATGATTTCTTCAAGCGCGGTTTGCGCCTCGGCCACGCCGACGGTTGTCATCAGCGCTCCGACGGCCGCAGCCGCGCGAAGGATCGCTACAACGTTGGCACTGATTGCTTTCTGGTCGGTCATGGTCGCGATAATCATCATTGCTGCGATACCCCAATTCACTGGCCGGAGACGGCGTCTACGCTAAATTTGCAGCAGGATGCTCGCGCTCCATATCCGATACTGGCAAGGTCGCGGACCGGCACAGCGTCGAGATGCAGCCGAAGCCTCGCATGACGTGCGCGCCCGGACGTGAGTGCCTCTCCGCAACATAGTCACGGCGCCGTGTTCACGGCGCCGCGCCATACGACTAAGGCTTTCCAGGTGCAGCCGTGGCCGCCTGCTGTGCATCGTACGCCGCCCAGGCGCGGTCAAGAATGTACGCACGGATGCGCTCGAGGTCTTCTGGCGGCATATCGGGAAAACGCGGCATGCCTTTTATTTGATACGCCCCGCCAATGACGATCTTGTCCAGCGCTGCATGCGTCGCGGCGTTGGCCATGCGCAGGTCAGGGATGTTGTTCATGGTCGCCTGCAGGTTCGGGCCGCCGTGACAATAGTCGCATGCGTAAGAGATCACGAGCGCGCGACCGAGCCTTGCACTCTCTGCATCCGGACGCGGCCGCGCGGGCTCACGAAACACGCTGCTGAGGTCGGTCGCAGGCAGCTTCGCCGTGCCGCCGATCTTGAACGCCAGCAGCCGCGCCGGCGCATGCCGTGTTGCCTCGGTGGTATTGACGTCGCCCAACGCCACGCCGCCGCCGCTGCTGCCGTCGCTGCCCGACGAGATCAGCACGACTTGCTCGCCGTCGACTTCAACCGTGATTGGCGCAGCCCTTACCGCGCCGTCCAGTTGAACAGACCAGAGAACCTTGCCGGTGTCGGCCGCGAACGCACGCAGCAAACCGTCGCCGCGACCGTAGAACACCAGGTTTCCTGCTGTCGCAAGCGTGCCGCCGCCGACTGGCAGTGGCTCGTCAACTTTCCAGCGGACCTTGCGCTTGACGGGATCCCACGCGATCAACGGTGCCTTCGCATCCTTGAGATCCATCTCGCGTTCGACGCTCGAGTCGACCAGCGCGAACCCGACCCCCTTGCCCTTCAGGGCGGGCGCATAGGTGAGAGCCTCTCCCATGTCGACTGCGGGGATGTAGACCAAACCCGTCAGCGGACTGAATGCCATCGGCATCCAATTGTGTGCGCCGTAAGAGCTTGGGAAAGACATCGAATGCCCTGTCACCCAATACTGGGACTCCTGCATTTCGCGCGGCCGCCCGGTCTTGACGTCGACGCTCGAGGCCCAGTTCACGCGCACGCCATACTTGTCGGCCGCCAGCAGCTTGCCGGTGGCTGCATCGAGCACATAGAAGAATCCATTCTTGGGCGCATGCATGAGAACACGGCGCTGCTTTCCGCCGATCGGCAGCGTCGCGATCGTGATCGGCTGATACGAGTCGTAGTTCCAACCGTTGTTCGGCGTCTGCTGATAATGCCAACGGTACTCGCCGGTATCGGCATCCACGGCGACGATCGACGCCGTGAACAACTCACCATTGCGGCCTTCGCCACGGTCCTGCGGCAGGTCGGGACTGGCAGACGTCGTACCGAAGTACACGAGATTCAGGACCGGGTCGTACGTGATGCCCTCGATTACCGAGCCGCTGCCGGCTCGCTTCCAGTAGTCCTTTCCCCAGGTCTTCGACGCAATCTCCATTGCCTTGTTTTCGAATCCCTTCGAGGGATCGCCGGGGACGGTGTAGAAGCGCCACAGCCGCTTGCCCGTCTCTGCGTCGTATGCGTCCAGGAACCCTCGGCGCGAACCATCATCGAGATTGGCGGGACCGATGAACACTTTTCCTGCGGCTACGCGTGGCGCGCCGGTGATCGCGAACCTCGAGTCCCCGACGCAGACGTCGGCTTCCCATGCAGGCTTGCCGGTCGTACGGTTGATTGCGATCAGGCGGCAGTCGCCAGTGCCGACATACACCTTGTCCTTCCACACTCCGACACCGCGATTCACATGCGAGCCCATCGTCGGGATCATTTCGCCCTTGAACGTCAGCCTTGGATCGAACGTCCAGAGCAAACGTCCAGTGCGGACGTCGTTCGCGAACACCACTGAGCGCTGCGCGCTCTGGTAAACGACGCCATCGACGACAATCGGCGTTCCAACCAGGCCCGGCTTCGAGGGAATGTCGGCATACCAGGCGAGGCCAAGACGGTCTACGTTCTGGTCATTGATCTGACGCAGCGGACTGAAGTGGTGGTTGTCGCCGGTGCGACCCACGACTGGCCATTCGGTCAGTGGCACAGGTTCGGCCGCCGGAACACTCGACCCTACTGCACAGAAAGGCAAGGCCGCGAATAGCACGCACATAAGCGCCTGGGGCGCCCGATTCACGATCCGGTTCACGTCTGGTTACCCCTCGCGCACTGTATGACTCGTTCAGGAGGCCCGTGAAACACCGCTCACGATGGGGCCTGACGCCCAATTTAGGGCCTCTCTCGCGCGGATTCTTGAGCATATCGCTCACGTGCCGTAGCCGGAAGTGGCAAAACGTCGCGCTCGATCGGCCTATGGCGAATGCCGAAATCGGATGAAGACCCGGCACCCGTGCGCACATAGTTTCGCCATGTCACAAGTGATAGCAACGGGCCGTCTCACCGGAAAAGTAGCGGTCGTCACCGGCGGCGCGAGCGGGATCGGGCGGGCCATTGCACTCGCGTACGCCAACGAGGGGGCGCGTGTCGTCATCGCGACGGCCCGTAACGAGGAGGGACTGATCGAAACTCAGGCGATGGCGCCCGAGGGGTCGATCGCGCGTTTCATGGCCGATGCATCGATCGGGACCGATGTTGAGGCCCTGGTAGCGTTTACAGAAGAGAAGTTCGGACGCCTGGATGTCATGTGCAACAACGCCGGCGTCCTTGCGTACTCCCCTGTAGAGGAAATGTCCGAGCAGGAATGGGATCGGGTAATCGACGTGAATCTGAAAGGAACATTCTTGGGGTGCAAATATTCGATTCCGGCGATTAGGCGCGCTGGCGGCGGCTCGATTATCAACGTTGGATCGGTTAACAGCTTCGTTGCCTCGGCAGGATACGGTCACTACTGCGCAGCCAAGGGAGGAGTGCTGATGCTGACCAAGACCGTGGCGCTGGAATGCGCGACCCACAGGATCCGGGCCAATGTCCTCTGCCCCGGGATGATAGACACGCCCATGAACGCGCCATTCGAAGAGGAAATCGGTGGGCGCAAGCAGTTCGAGGACGCGTGCCTCGCACTGCAACCGCTGGGTCTTGGCAGGCCGGCGCAGGTCGCTTCGGCCGCGGTATTCCTCGCTTCGGATGAATCGAGTCTCGTCACCGGAACCGACATCCGGGTAGACGGCGGATTTACCGCACAATAACCCTGCAGCGAGGGCCTCGTGGCGTGCCGTCCGGACGGGCTGCTTCAGTTTGTCGGCATGCCAAAGGCACGACGCAGCGCGTTCAACTTCAGCGTAACGAACTGCTTGACGGTCGAGGCCTCCGGAGAAATCACGTCGAACCCATGCACGCCGCCAGCCACAACGTGCAATTCGACGGCCACCCCGGCCCGGGTCAAACGCTGCGCATAGGCAACGTCTTCCTCGGCAAACAGGTCCAGCGCACCGACGCCTATGAATGCTGGCGCCAAGCCGGATAGATTCTTCACGCGAGCAGGAATCGCCGCCTGCGGCACTTCGCTCCCACCGGGCGCGACGCCGAGAAATGCCCGCCAACCATAGCGATTGGACTCTGGCGGCCACATCAGCGTGCCAATGCCTGCCCGACGTCGCCTAGAGCTTCCAGTGCGATCATCCAGCATCGGGTAGATCATAAGCTGCAGCACGAGCCGTATTTCCGCGCGATTGCGAGCCTCGATCGCGAGCAGCGCCGCGTGTCCGCCCCCAGCGCTCTCGCCCATCACTGCTATGCGGGCGGGGTCAACGCCTAATTCGGCGCAATGATCATGCAACCAGCGCAGGCCTGCATAGTTGTCCGCGACCGATCCGCGCCAGTCTGTCTCCGGCGCGAGTCGATAGTTGACGGTCACGCACACGCAGTCGATCGCAGCCGCCAGATCCTGCAGGTTGCCCAAATCGAAACTCGCAGCTCCACTGACAAAGCCGCCTCCGTGCATGTGCAGAATCGCCGGTCGGGCCGTGCCAGCGCGTGCATTGACCACGTAAACAGCCAGCTCCCGACCGTCAGGACCCACAATGCGGTGCAGCGCCACGGGAATGGTGTCGGTCGCAGGCCGAGCCCACTGCGCCATCGCCTCGCGGTAGTCGGCAAGTGTCGCATCCGATAGCGCCGGCATCTCCGCGAGCATGTCCGCGACAGCCATCGTGCTCTCGCGCATCTCCGGATCGAGTAGTGGCCCGAGCTTGGAGGATTTCATGCGCGAATCGCCAGGAAGCCACCATCGATAGCGATAACCTCTCCCGTGATGTGCTTGCCCGCATCGGAGGCGAGCAGCACGACCGAGCCCTTCAGGTCTTCATCATCACCGATCCGGCGCAGGGGCACCTTCGAGATGAAGCCTTGCATGTCGACCGACTCGAAAGTGCCTCGGGTCATCTTGGTCGGGAAGAATCCCGGCGCCAACGCATTCACCGTGATGCCGAACTCGCCCCATTCGCCGGCCAGTGCACGAGTAAGATTGATCAATGCTGCCTTGCTCGTGTTGTACGCGACTGTTTCCAGCCCTGGCGGGTTGCCACCAAATCCGGCCGCGGAAGCTGTCATTAGTATCCGTCCGCGGCGGCGCGCAATCATGCAATGCTTCGCAACGTACTGACTAAGAACGAATGCGCTACGCACATTCAGGTTCATGACCTTGTCCCAGGCCTCGATCGGGTAGTCTTCCGCCGGCGCTCCCCACGTGGCACCTGCGTTGTTCACGAGAATGTCAATCGCGCCCATCCGCTCGATGGCCGTACTAGCCATCCGCTGAATCTGGTCGACATCCGAGGCGTCCGCCGCAATCCATTCGGCCGCCAGCCCGCGCTCCGTCAGCGTTGCAGTGGCCGCCTCCAGGTCTGCGGCCTTCCGCGAGGTGAGGCAAACGCGGGCCCCCGCCTCGGCCAACGCCTCCGCCGCCTGGAGCCCCAGGCCTCGCGATCCTCCGGTTACGAGCGCCGTCCGGCCACGAAGGTCAAACAGCTCGCTTATGGTCCGACTCATAGGCTGAGGTCCTTGGGCTAAGCAATCCGTGAATAACGTTCGACCAGCAGAAATTTCTGTACCTTGCCGGTCGGTGTCCGTGGGAGCGGATCGGTCTGGCAGTAAACCTTCCGGGGTAACTTGAAACCGGCAAGCAAGTCCCGGCAACGGGCCTGAACGTCGTCAGGCGTAAACGCCGTCTTCGAGGTCACGAGAACCGCTGAGACAGCCTCTCCCCACGTGTCGTCGGGCAGACCGAAAACCGCGCACTCCTCCACCCCGTCCAAGGTGAGCAGCGCCGCTTCCACTTCGGAGGCGTACACGTTCTGCCCGCCGGAGACGATCATGTCCTTGACGCGTCCGCAGATGTAGACGAAGCCGTCGGCGTCCAGTTTGCCAAGGTCGCCACTGTGGAACCATCCGTCGCGGAAAGCCTCCGCGTTCTTCTCCGGATTGTTGAGGTAGCCGGTAATGGTGTTTGGCGATCGCCCGACGATCTCGCCGATCTCTCCCGTGGGAACATCGCGCCCTTCGGCATCGACGACGCGCAGGTCGGCGAACAGAACCGGACGACCGACCGATTCCGGCCGCACTGCTCTATCCTCGGGAGTGCTGACAGTTAGGAAGCCAGTCTCCTGGAGACCGTAGCCCTCATAGATGTTCGGACACAGGCGTCGAGTAACCTGCTCGACGATTGCCGGGGGAAGCAAGGAGCCCGTGAACAGGATGGCCCGGAAGGATTTCATATGCTCGGTTTCGAGCTGCGGATGCCTGAGCAGCAGCGTTGCCATCGTCGAGACCATGCTAGTAAACGTTGCGCGCTCCGTCCGGATGACCTCGAGCGTCTTGTCTGCATCAAAGTCCATCAGCACGTTGCGAGCGCACATCAGCACCGCCAGCAGAGACAATCCGAACCCCGAACGGCCAAATGCTGGGAACAGGGTCAGGAACACGTCGTCGGCACGAAGGTCGAGGCCGACCATGGACGACTCGAGCGTGACGCTGTTGTACTGAGTGATTATGTAGGCCTTCGGCAGGCCCGTCGTTCCAGACGTAAGGTTGAAGTAGTACGGGTCCGCCTCATTCACCTCGACATTCGGCTCAGCGACGGACGCAGCCTCCAGAATGCCTTCGTACGGAAGCGAACCGCTGGCCGGCGCATCGCCGATCCAGATCGTATGTTTCAACCCAGTGGACGCGACACGCAGGTGCTCACCTGTCTGCGCGAAACGCGACGCGCATATCAAAACCTCAGCGCCCATCGAAACGACCAGCGTTTCAACCTCCTTGGGCGCCAGCCGATAATTGAGCGGCAGCCCAACGAGCCCGGCCTTGGCCAGGGCGAAGTAGATTTCAATGATCTCCGCTCGATTCGAACAAAGGAATGCGACGACGGTGCCGCGAGGCAAGCCGAGCGCCAACAGGCCGTTGGCGAGGCGGTTGCAGCGCTCGTTGAGCTGCCGGTAACTTATGCGACGCCCTGTGCCAACGCAGTAAATCGCTTCCTTGGTCGGCGCGCGCAGCGCGCTCGACTTCAGGATGTCGCCCACGAGCATCTTGCCGAGCGCTCGCGGAGACTGTTGCTCATTCATCGTCGTCGGCATCCCGGGACTTCTCCTACTGCACAACGTAGCAACTGAAGCGTCGTCGTCGTGCAGGGCGAGGCCGCTTTTAGCGTGCGTTCGGCGTAGTTACATGCCGTGCAAACATTGAGGTTGCATGCCGCTCGATGAACGAAGTGTGGGTTAGCCTCTCCACCCGCCATAGCCGGAAGCGGCAAATCTGTGCCTGATATTGCAGGCGGCTACGTACGCAGTGCTCCCGGCACGGCCTAGAAGCCGACCTTCACGACTTCTACGCCCGGGTTAGCGTTTCCAGCCTTGCGTCGAAACACTCGCATCAGCATCAGGTACAGCAACGCGCTGCCCGCCATGACTGGCAGTGCCGCACCTGCGTAACGGAATGCGCTGCGCGCAGCCAGAGAAACGGGATCGTACAGAAACAGGTATGCCGCGCCGCCCGCCGCGACGGTCAGCATGGCGACCCAGTTGACCCCACCCGTGTACCAGTAGTGCCCATCGGCGTTTTCGACGAAGAGGTGCGGAAGCTCAAGTTGCCCCCGGCGCAGCACCCAGAAATCCACGAGGACTATTCCGCAGATGCTGAAGAACACGAGACTGCCGAAAGTGGCCACCGTGACGACGTGGGACAACGTCCACGATGTATTGAATGCGACCAGCGCCAGCGGCGCAGTCGCAAGGATCACGCGAGTGCTCCATGAACTTCTGGCGAGCGGCCGTAACTGCTGAGCAGCCGACGCCACAAAGTAGACCAGCAGGCAGATTGCAGGGATGCTGAGCAGCAACACCACACCTACAAGCACCAGCCCGATGACCGGCCCGGTCAGCGCGACGAGCCACACAATGGGGTCCGGGGAGCCAAGATGCACGGCCGCCAGGGCAGCTACCGAAGCGCTCAACGTGGTCCCAACCAGCGATCCACCGAGCATGATAGGGCCGACGGCATGGCGCCGGAACTTGAGGAATCGGTACAGCCCGCCCATGTACGGCCACCACGACAGCGACATCGTGACGCCAAACTCCAGTGCGTATGCAAATGCCTTCAGTCGATCCGTCGTCAGCGCCTGCGCTTCGGGTACGTTCGGTCGTAACAACTCCGCCGAGCCGTAGCGCCGCCACAGCAGTGCCAGGCTGACGCACGCGAGCAACAGCAACGCCGGACCGGCGATCTGGTTGATCCGGCGGATCACGTCAAGGCCGTGCCGAACCAGCACGTAGAGCAACGGGATCAGCAGCAATCCGACCGCCAGCACGATCGGTTCGACGACTGTGCCGTCGAGGTGACCGACACTTGCGAGGACCGTTGCGAAACCGCGTGCGACGAGCGCAAGAGCCACGCCCGCCCACCCAAGACCCATCACTATCAATCCGAGCACGGCGATGCCAGACCCGCGGATGCCGAGCGCTGCCTTGCTGATGTCGATCGAGTCGACCCCGTAGCGGAAAGCAGGCAATGCAACGCTGCAGACGACGAGTGCAGTGCCGATTACGGTGCCACAGGCGAAGCCGATGATCCCGAGCCTCGTGTCGCCGACGGCAGGGATCGCGCCGCCGACGAGCACGACCCATATCGCCGCCGCTAGCGCCGTGAGCGTGTAGAAAAAGCTGCCATACGACGTGAAAAGCCGTTCGCCGTCGAGCGTCGGCGCACGCTCGCCCGCAACGGCGTTGCCTTGATCGGCGACCGGGTCGGTCATGTGATCAGACGAGACCGACGATGGCTATGCCCGCAACTAAGACAGCAGCGCCTACCCAGCATGCTAGTTCGATGAGCACGGGACGCAGTGACTGCTGCGAATCGACCGACGCGTCATCGCCCCATGCGTTCAGGCGTGCCGCCAGCTCCTGATCCAACGGGTCCGAGGAACGTGGCAGGCATTGTGGACTTTTAGTCAAAGCGAGCCCTCGGAGAACATTTCGCGGACGATGCGCCATCCATCGGGGCGGCGACACCACGCAGTCAGGAGTCGCAGCTGCATGCGATCCGCTGCAGGATAGTCGGGGACGGCGTCGCAGTCGATCATCGCCACCGCGAGACCATCTGCGACCACGATCGGGCTGTCGATCCTGAACGCGACCTGCGGGCGTTCACCGATTAGCGGTGTCTTCTGGATGGCCTGCGCAAGCGCAGCCGGGAATCCGCGACTGGCACAGGAGTCGCCCTGACCGACAACCACGACGTCCGACTGGTCATACCACATGGGCATCAACTCGGCCGGCGGCACGCCGCGAGCATATGCCGATTCGACCTCATCAAGCACCGCGCGCAGTTCCGCCTCTACTTGCGCCGCCGCCATGACCCGTTCCCCAGGGTTCGCCCCGTGGGAGTCTGCACGCTGCACCAGAGCAGCGATGTCGCACTGGCCCCTCCCCTGGCGAGCTGCCGCCTGCAAATGCTTCACGAAGGCGGCGGTCATGCGCAGCTCGATGCCGGCGAGCGCGAATCGCCTGCAGTGCTCCTCCAGAGTCGGGACAACCATGTCAATCGTTGCCTCGTCGCCTTCGAATCGGTCTTCGGTAATTCGCTGCGTGCTCTCACGCACGCGGTCATGCAGTACCCGTGTGGTGGCGAGCGCAAAGTCACGGTAATTGTCGATCGAGATCCCGTAATGCGCGGCGACCGCCGCCGTCTCCAGGAACATCGCGAGCGAGCCAAGCATATAAAGACCGGACGTGATGTAGACCGCTGAGGCAATGCCAGGATTGCTGCCCAGGAATTTCAGATCTCCGCCCAGCGCCAGCAGCATGTCACGATGTGTGTGGAAGGCTGCTTCGTCCCCGGAATAAACAAACGACGTGTCGGATCTGCCGATGTCTTTTGGAAAGGCCATGATCCCGCCGGCGATGAAGCGGCCTCCGTGGTGTCGCGTCCAAACATCCTGTGCGACGGCTTCTTCCGGCAAAGCACTCGTGAGTTGCACGAGGGTTCTGTTGGCGATTGATTCGGCCACACCGGACATTTCGAGCACGGCAGTGGAAGCCGAGTGGTCGGCCAGGCAGACGATCGCCACGGGAGCCGCGCGAATCGCGTCGGCAGGCGACGTCGCTAGCACCGCGCCCTTGGCGACGAGCGCATCTGCGCGCGACGCCGTGCGGTTCCAAACCACCACGTCGTGGCCGCAGCGCAGGAGTGCGCTCGCGAGCGCCGAGCCCATGTTACCGAGCCCGATCACGGTTACCTTTCTAGGAAAGGACACGTCAGTGCGGATCTTTTCCGCCCTGTTGCGCGTCGTATTCGAGCCAGGCCTGCTCGAGGACATACGCCTTCAGTGCGGGCAAATCGGCCGCCGAAACCATCTCCCGGTAGTCAGGCATGCCCAAGGGCGTCAGCAGGCCGCCGCGGATGATCTGCGGGAAAAGTTCGAGACGCGCAGCGCCAATGCGGCGCAGGTCAGGAACCGAGCCGGGCCCGCCGATGACCTTGAAGCCATGGCACAGTTCGCAACCCGTCGCGTCCCACACGGCCTTGCCTGCGAGCGCAAGCGCCGCCTCAGGCCGCGGTGCGGGCGGTTCCGGCATCGGCCCTTGCGGCGCTGGCAGCGCCGGCAGCGTGGCCTTGCCTTGCAGTGAGAAAGCGAGCAGGCGCGGTGGGCCGCCCGCACCACCGCTGTAGCGCTGCATGAAGCCGACCGATGCGGTGGTGCCCGAGCCGGCCGCAACGAGCACGATCTGTTCGCCATCGACCTCGACGGTGCTGGGTCCACCCAGGATGCCGCTGCCGGTATCGTACGACCACAGGAGTTCGCCGCTGTCCGCGCGATACGCACGGAACTGCCCCTCAGTTGTACCCTGGAACACAACATTGCCAGCCGTCGCCAGGGTGCCGCCCTGGTACGGGGCACCGAGGTCATGCTGCCAGCGCGCCTCCTGCTTGATGGGATCCCACGCAACCAGCTTGCCCTTGAAAGGCCCCCCGTGCGTCTGGGTGTGATAGATGTCCACGTCTACGCGGCCGATCATGAATTTTACATCAGTCGAAACCCGTGAGCCGGCCTCGCTCACTGGAATGTAGACGAGGCCGGTGTTCGGACTGAACGACATGGGCATCCAGTTGTGCGCGCCCATGGTGTAGGGAAAGATGACGGCGCCCTCAGGGCCTTTGTTCCACCACTCCGCATCCGGCAGTTTCACCGGCCGGCCCGACGCCATGTCGATGTGTGAAGCCCAGTTCACGCGAGCGATCGGCTTCGGCTGGTTGACCAATTTCCCCGAGCGCGCGTCCAGCACGTAGAAGAATCCATTCTTCGGAGCTGACATCACTGCCGGCACGGTCTGGCCGTCGATCTTCAGGTCCGCAAGGACGACGGGCATCGTCGCGGCGTAATTCCAACCATCGCCAGGCGTCGTCGAGTAATGCCAGACGTATTCCCCGGTGTCTGCCTTGAGCGCGACGATCGCATTCGTGAACAGCTCGTCGCCGGCACCTTCGCCCCGTGCCAACGGGGACGGGGGGATCGAACCATCGGTGCCGATGATTACGAGGCCGGTGCGGGGGTCATACGTGATGCCTTCCCAGACACTGCCGCCGCCCACGTTCTTCCAGTATTCCTTGCCCCAGGTCTTCGATGCCATCTCCATGGCTTTATCCTCGAACCCCTGGGCGGGATCGCCAGGAATCGTATAGAACCGCCAGAGGCGCTTGCCCGTGTTGGCATCGTAGGCGTCGACGAAGCCGCGACCGACGCCGCTGTCGGCATTCGCATTGCCGATAAACACCTTGCCGTCGCCGACGCGGGGCGCGCCGGTGATCGTGCGGTACTCCTCTGGATTGCAGGACTGAGCTTCCCAGACCTTCTTGCCGCTTTTCCGATCGATCGCGATGAGCCGGCAGTCACCGGTTGCACGAAAGACCTTGTCATCCAGAATCGCGAGGCCCCGGCTCAGACGCGAACCCCACGCCGGAATCACACCCAACGGGAACTTGATGCCAGAGTCAAAAGTCCACAAAAGCTTGCCTGTTTGCAGGTCGTTCGCGAACACGAGGCCGAGTGGTCCGCTCTGGTAGACGACGCCATCCGCTACCAGCGGTATGCCCACCAGACCGTCGCGCACCGGCATGTCGGCGTACCACTTCAGCTTTAGCTGCGCGGCGTTGGCGTCGCTGATTCTCGTCAAGGGGCTGAAATGCTGCTCGTAGTCGTTATTACCGATGAGGCGCCACTCGGAGTTCGCAGTCGGCGCGGCCGGCAACGACGACTCTTCTGCATCGCGACGCTGGCATCCCATGGTCACGGCCGAGATCGCCGCAAGGAGAAGCAACAGCCTGAACGGATTCGAGCGGGGCATGATCGGTCGCCATGTTTCGGAAGCTTGGCACCGATCCTACGAAGGGCCGCTCAGCGTCCATAGCCGCTTGCGGCAATGCCCTCACGCAGGGGGCCATGAAGTCATGCCGTTTTCGGACACGGAAAGCGTGATGGCGTGGCTTAGAGTTCCGGGCGCGACCTGATTGACAGGCAGTGGGTCGAACTAGATCGCGTTGCCGGCCAGGCTGGCGAAACAGACGCCTACGACTCGAAGTGACGCCGATAGGAGCAAGCCCGAAATGACCAAGACACACCGCGCCGCGTCGATTCTAATCTGTGTAATGGTTGGCGGGTGCGCATCGGCCCCCAGCCGAGACACGCCCAGCGCGGAGAATGCCACGGCGGTGGGCACGAACATGGTGCGAGCATTGGAAACCGCATTCAATGCCGGCGATGCGCAGGCGGTCGCCGCCTTGTTCGCCGACGATGCGGTCCTGATGGCATCGCAGCAAGCTGACGAAGTCGGGCGCGCAGAAATACTGAAATCGTATGCCGAGCAATTTTCCGCCTACACCATTCAGCTCCGCGGCGTCGCCGTTGAGACCCAGCTTTTTGGCGACTACGGATTTAGTCGTGGCACCTACGAATTCACGCTTATGCCAAAGGCAGGCGGCGATCCTATCGTTGACGATGGCCGCTTTCTCACCGTTCTGCAACGCCAACCAGATGGCTCGTGGAAAGCGATTCGCGAGATGAGCAATTCGAGCAAGCCTTAAAAGCTAGATCGATTGCGCGATCAGCTGCCAGTCACACTCATTGTCGGCACTTAACGACGCTAGGAAGGCGACGAAGGCTGTGGCCGCACATGTCCGAAAACGACACTCGTGACGCAGGACCTGACAAAGTGGTGACGAACGAATTGCTCTTGGCGACGGGTCTGCGACGTCATGGCTCCGGGGACGCTGCTGCGCTGTTTGCTCGCCGGTGGGGAGCATAGGATTGGTTTGGTGAGGGGACCGAACGCGAGATCGTTCGGCCAATGCGGTCTCGACGGTCAGCGGCCGCGGGTGTGGCGGTGCTCGGGCCGGTAGCGGTGGACCGACAGGGTCTCGAGATAAGGTTCGACATCGAGTTTGCCGGTGCGTTCTCGGGCTGGTAGTGAAGTACCCTCTTCCGCCGTCGGGTATTTGATCTCCGGGGTCTCCTTCGAGCGGCCGAGCGGATAGAGCAGCGGCAGTTCGGCGCTGACCAGCACGCGGCCACGATTACGGCTGTCCAGTCCGCGGAACCAGACGTTGGCGCGGACGTTGGCGTAGTGCTCTTTGACGAGCGCGAGGTGAGTCTCGGCTGCGGGCAGACGCTTCACTCGTGCGAGATCATCCTCGGTGCCGGGACGATCCTGGCCCTGCAGCAGCATGGTGATCGCGGCGCGGTCCTTGCGGTAGACGGCGCGCGTGCGGGCGCGGGTGTAGGCCACGCGCTTGACGCGGCCGGTCAGGACGGGGATCTGGCGATAGGCCGCCAGCAGGCTCAGGTCGCTGTGCTGCAGCTCGCGCAGGATCACGCGCACCAGTGGCAGGGATTTCACCACACGTCCGCCTTTGCCGTCCTTCACGGGGACGCGCACGCGAAGGTGGCTCAACGCTTTGCAGCGCTCGCGCAGTTCGTCCTTGGCCTGCTGGCCTACACGGCTCTGACGCTCTGATCGACGGCGATGAGTGAGCACAGCGCAGCAGTGCGCCAGATCCTGCACGTCGACATGGATGCCTTCTACG
>Ga0114972_10000153_pt1 | contig 48262 bp, 41 predicted proteins | sample M_140807_EF_Meta_FD_87354 | JGI IMG/M metagenome (GOLD analysis project Ga0114972, IMG submission 87354) | Freshwater microbial communities from Lake Montjoie, Canada to study carbon cycling - M_140807_EF_MetaG | ecosystem: Environmental > Aquatic > Freshwater > Lake | place: Lake Montjoie... | reverse complement strand
TGCTTGTCGCGCGCGTGTTCCTGATTCGACTCGCTCTCGAGAATCTCATCAATCGTGACATCCTCACCGAGCAGCTCGCTCAAAAATCCCTCGAGCACGCAGAAGTTCGCCTTATTCCGGAGAATCTTCTTCATCGCCCAGTCAAGAGAAACAAGCTGTCGGCCCATGGCAGTGCGGTCGTTCTGGTTTACGGGTTTGGTTGAATTGGTGTGGTGATTCTTTCGCTTCATTGTACTCCTACTGAACGATTTCGTCACCGGTGGGGTTAGCAGATTACGGTGACTCTTTCTTATCGTTCGGAGGAGCAGGATGTTGCGTGAAATCTTTGGTTGGCCGCGGAAATTTGGCGAAAAGTGTGGTAAGGCCAGATTCACGTCTCTGATGTAAAGAGCTTGAGTAGGATAGTTTATCACCCATTCTCGCCGATCGTCAGCGGAACCGACTTAGACCTGTACACCTCTAAGTTGGATGCTTGCGTCAGCGAAGTTTCCGTGAATACTCCAAATTACTAGTTCTCTATAGAATTTAGTATCGGAGACCTCTGGAAAAATGGGCTTTTTTCAAGCTTTCGGAGGAAGAATCGTTATTTCCCGCTCCAGCCGTCGACATCCTATAATTTCGGCAGCTTTATGGTTTCGGTAGAAAAATAAGACAGGTCCAGTTCTACCTCCTTATTTAGGAATGCGCTCATTAAGTACTCTTTAATCGGAAGCGGCGATGGACCGACCATCGGATCGTAGACTAGACCGTCGGACAGGCAAATCACGTGTGCACCAAACTCAACCGCCCCATCGTATCGTCGCGGTTGGAGGGGTTCTCTTTGAGAGCACCCTCTTTCATCAACCACTTTACCTTTTATCACTCCTATAGTCGGCGAATCGCCTGCCTGTAACAACATCCCTGAAATATCCAACGCGATAGCAGTACAGCTTTGAGCGAACCGGACATCTTGGGCGCGATAGTTATTTTCGAGCTCCCCGTAAGTACGTTGCAGGTAAACTTCAAGCGTCTCTTGAGCTTCTACGATATAGCTTGATTTATTCTGCTTATGATCCAACACAATTCAGGTCCTCGTAGCGTCTGCGTAAATTAATGATTTAATCAAATGTTGACCTACTCAACGATAAATATCTAGATCGGATTATTACTAGATCAATCACCTCCTGCGATCAGATCAGGCGAAATAACCCGCCCTCTACAAAGGGCTCCACTACCCCCGATTCATATTTCAAACCAAACTAACGCGCACTACTCCACTTACGACATCGAACGGCTTATGAAGCGGGGTAGGAATCACGAAAGCTGCACTTTTCTTACCATCAAAAGAACTCGACAGGAAAGGGAATACACGCCTTCTGAGCGAGCCGATGGGGACGGAACTTATTTCCTGCTATTACTTAAGATCTATTTACCTCTGAGCTAAAGAGTCTGCCAACCCAGTTTATTCTAAAAAAGTGGCCGAAAATATCCGTTCCTTCTTGCTAAGCGACCCAATCGAAAGTACTTTACCTAATTAACCTTCAATTACATCCAGTATGTCAGCTATCACCGTCTCAAACCTTACTAAACATTTCCGTCGCACCTCCCACGCTCGCCCTGGCATCTTGGGAGCTGTCTCACAGTTTCTCTCCCCCTCCTATGAACTTGCCTATGCTATACGGGGGCTTTCATTCTCGATTGAGCGGGGTGAGCGGGTAGCTTTTTTGGGGCCTAACGGTGCGGGAAAATCGACTACTATTAAAATTCTAGCGGGTATTCTGCGTCAGTCGGCGGGAGAGGTCTCAGTATTAGGACAGCGGCCGATCGAAGATCGTGGGAAGCTTAGCTACCGCGTTGGTAGTGTTTTCGGAAATAGGACGCAGCTTTGGTACCACCTACCCGCTATCGACACCTTCCGTCTCTTTGCGAAGGTTTACTCGATGGAGAGGCGCGTTTACGAGGAGCGGTTGCGCGCACTGATTCGGGCTTTCCATATTGAATCGCTTATTGATAGCCCAGTTCGGACACTGTCTCTTGGGGAGCGAATGCGGTGCGAGATCGTTGCGAGCATCCTGCACAAGCCAGAGGTGCTTTTTCTTGATGAGCCGACGATCGGACTCGATGTAACAGCGAAGGGGATTATCCGCGAGATGCTTATCGAGCTGTCAGAACGAGAAAATATAACTCTACTTTTTACGACGCACGACATGGGAGATATTGAGCGGGTGTGCCCGCGTGCGGTCGTAATTAACGAGGGCGCTGCTATCTTTGATGGAACGGTGACCGATCTTAAAGGGAGATATGGGCGAGAACGGATTGTACGGGTTCACACCTCAACCGAATCGTTCGCGATCTCAATGCCAGGAGTTACGCCGACTGAAACAGCTCCTTATTCAGTTACCCTCTTAGTAGATGGCGAGATTATGCCGGTACCACGTGTGCTTGCAGAGATTGCAGCACGACCAGAGGTTATCGATATCGCAAGCTCTGAGGCGCCGCTCGAGGAGGTGATCCGATTAATGTACGGAGAGGTCCGCGAAAATGCGGGGCAAGAAACGTCTGAAGCTACCACCATTTAAAACCAACAATTAACACCGCTAATCAGATTCAGTATGAGAGCTTCAGTATATCTTTCACTTTTTCTACTTGGGTTTCGCAGCGAGATTCGGCTCTTTTTGTCAATCGTGATGCGGAGCAGCTTTTTATTACTCCTTCTCTTTGTGTTTTCTCGCCTTTGGCAAATTGTATCGCCGGGGGGTTTATCAATGCCACAGCTGCTCTGGTACCTGCTGATGACTGAACTAGTCGTTATGGCAACGCCACGGGTATATCGTGATATTGAACGCGATCTTAACGATGGGACCTTTGCTGTTTTGATGCAGAAGCCCCTTAATTACGGCGCGATGCGGGTTGCAGAATCGCTCGGGTTTCTTTTTGGGCGCTTCCCCGCCTTTGCTGCGATCGGCGGAATAGGAACCCTCATCTTTGCTGGAGAGGTAACGGCTGGGCTCCGCTCGCCGCTTGCCATGGGAATAGGATGTCTTCTCGTTTTGCTCTCTGCATCGGTGATGACGATCTCTTATACCGTTATTGGGTTGTGTAGTGTGTTCCTCCGAGATACGAGAGCTCTCTCGATGGTTTGGGACAAAGGTGTTTGGTTGTTCGGCGGAATGATGGTGCCTCTTGTCTTATATCCACCGTGGCTACAAGAGATCGCTTCGTGGACACCCTTTTACCACATTCTTTTCGGGGTCGCACAAATTGCGCTCGATGGTGTGACGCTAGCGTGTATTCATTCAGCGCTCACTCTCTTTGAGTGGAGCGGTGTAGGGATTGTTCTTATCGAGCTGCTACAGCGAAAAATTAAAAGCGACATTATCGGAGAGGGAGGATGAAAAATATCGTCGCATGGTACGCCACACTCGTGATGACCAGCTTTCGCTCAGCTGCATCGCGCAGGCTCGCTTTTTTGTTCTCCGTTTTAATGATGGTGATAAATAACCTACTTTATTTTTTAACGTGGTGGATCATTTATCAAAAGGTGCCATCGATCGGCGGGTGGGAGTTTCGGGATATGCAGCTCCTTTTTGGGATTTCGGCCTGCAGCTTTGGCTTGTGTTCTCTCTTTTTTAATGGCTCAAGAACACTATCTGAAGAGATCCTTCAGGGGGGCCTTGATACGTTTCTGATGGCTCCAAGGAATGTGATGTTTTCTGCTTCATCTTCAAGGTGCGATATAACCGGTCTTGGGGATATCATCTCGGGCATTATTCTCTTTTCGTTCGCTATTCATTCGCCCACCGATATCGTCCTATGCACCCTCTTTTCGCTCACAGGGGCAATAATACAGTTTGCTTCAGTCGTACTATTTCATTCGATAGCGTTCTGGATCAGTGGGTTGCGAGAAGTAAGCGATCTTGGCTTAAGTGTGCTTCTCATCCTTCAGTCACAACCAGGCTCGCTCTTTACGGGAATGGTTCGTATCATTATGTTCACCATAATTCCTGCTGGATTTGTGGCGACCCTTCCTGTTCAGGTAATAAGAACCCTCGACCCAGTAGGAGCTCTTCTTGCAGTAGTAGCAGCTATCGGCTACCTAGTCATTGCCTCCCGGATCTTCTCCCGCGGTCTTCTTCGGTATGAATCGGGCAGTCGGATTGAGTTAGGGGCGCATCGGTAAATGGCTGGAGGGGATTTTTGAGGATTCAAAAGAAAAAATGATTCAGATAACTCTAAAACGAGCAGACCAGGAAAAACAGTCATAAAACTGCTGACGTAGGAACCAAAAAAAGCGCAAGACCTTAAACCCCACACTCATTCCAACACTTTAACGCATGGAGCAATCAGCCGCGAGATCGATAATCTAGCAGCATCCCTATCCCACCTCCTACTCCCCTGCAAAAGGATCGGCATCGGGTAGATTTTGGATTAGTCTTCGTTTTTTTTCTTCTAATGACTCTGGTTGCTTTCTCGTCGAGTCTCGCGGAGAAGTTGATTTTTTTAGTGACTGCTCACCCGAAGTTCCCTTCTTGGATTCCGCTACAGCTGTCGGTGTTCGCATGGATGAGGCTTCTTTTGAGATATCGATCATCCGTTTGAGCCGCTCTCCCCGCTCGCGATCATCATCCTCAAGATAGTCTAGCTTTTCCTCTACATCCTGGACTGCGTGTTGAATCGCCTCGATAACATCGAGCACCATCGAGCGAAGCATCGTGTCCTTTATGCGAGCAACGCTATCCTCTCTCACTTCACGTAATGCGTCTGGCTCATCGCGACGACGGGGAGGTCGAATACTCGAATTTGTTTCTGAAACATCGCTCGGATCAGCGCTTGGATCCTGCTCTACGCCAGAGGCTTCTGGACCAACCGGATCAATCAAGTTTTCTCTATCCGCATCGAGCTCCCGATCCTCGTTCTCTTTAACTAAATACCGGTCTGCAGCTCGATCATCCTTAGCCGGTATTTTCGCTACTTCCTTACGAATACCACCCTTCGTAGCTGTCGTTGATATCATTCTTGTGATTACAAACCCTCCCACGATGGCAAGGCCAAGCCCTATTCCAAGAATATCCTGCGTTCGGATACCCACGCGCGACGCTGGGGCAGAAGAAAGCAGCTGCGGTTTTGGGGTTGAGGTCGATGTCGTCTTACTTGCAGACGGTTTACTCCCTGGGGTTGCCTGCGGAGTGAGCTCAATAGCGACTGGTCCACCCGATCCCGCAGCACTGGAACTTTCCGCTGCATCCTCGCCGCGGCTCGAGCCGAGCTTCGCGCGGAGAAGACCTCCTGCGGCACCAGATCCCCCCTCTTTCTCTTTTTTTCGCTCCTCTATCCGCTGAGTAAGAGGAGGCAGCCGTCTCGACAATGGGGCACTTCCCAGCGCTGCTGACGGCGGTAATCTCTGAGCTCCTCGCCCACCCGAAGAGGAGGCCGCCGGCGCTGGCGGCTTTAAACGCTTCCTCCCAGCTTTCGCCGTCCGAACCGAGACCACTTCTCCTTCGTCATCTCGCTCCCGCAAATCGAGAAGTTCGCGACCAGGAACTGCAACTCTTACCGGCCGCGAAACTCTGTCGGCCCCTCGTTCCCCACGAATTCGGCCTTTAAGAGGGGCCGATCGCCGAGCTGTGCGAGCTGACGGCGCTTCCTCGGTAAGTGAAGAGCCATTTGGCGCAACGGTAACCTGCCCACCGGAACGGAGTTCCCGCTTGCCGACCTGCATCAACACAGCGGTGATGTTATCGTGACCTCCCCGCTCATTGGCCAAATTAATCAAAAGGTGCGCAGCATCCTTGATTGGGTGAGCCATAACGAGCGCAGCCATCTCTTCGTTACTAACTAGATCGTGAAGACCATCGGTGCAAAGCAGAAAAATATCACCTGCCTGCACAACGGTTGGATGACTAATCACCTCAACATCAAGAGTTGGCTTTACCCCAAGAGAACGGGTCAGCAAATGAGATTTTGGTCTGAAATCAAGATCCGGCGAGGGTTCAATTCCCTCCCGCCGCAGCTCTTCAACAACTGTATGATCATCAGTTAACTGAGCAATTTTACCGTGCGAAATCTTATAGATTCGAGAGTTTCCGACGTGTGCGGTAAAAATATGATTATTAGCAACTACAAGACCCGTAAGGGTGGTTCCCATCCCGTGAAGGGTTTTACTAGCTGAAGCTTTTTCAAAAACATCCTTATTCGCCCTAACTACCGCATCGCCAAGAATCGAGGGATTATCGAATGTAGAAAACTCTTTAAGTGCGATACGAACCGATGAAAGAGCAAGATTCGACGCAACAGCACCACGCTTTGGGCCACCCAAACCATCTGCAACGAGAAAAACCTGATAGCCCGCCTTCTCGAGAATCGAGAAAGCATCCTCATTAACCTCTCTCTTGATACCTTTGTTGCTAACACCAGCCGAGGTGATAGTTAGTTCGCTCGTATCAGACGTTGCGGCAGTTCCGTCGGGTAGCATGGCGGCTTGAGGAAAAAGGTGGTTGACCGAGAACGACAAAAAGAATCGGTGAGGCAACCGGCGGTCTCATGCCTCACAAGCGCGCGCTATTTTGACCTTCTCAAAAATGGATCCCCTTTCAGCAACTGCTCACGTTTCACCTGCTCAACCATGCGGAGCGCAGGCTCACGTTCTGACTCTGGACCCACCAAGATTCGATAATACTGTTTTTTTCCTATTTTAACATCCTCTATCACTACCGGAAAGCCAGAACTCACTAGCTTCTCCGCCGCGGAATTGGCCTCGCCTTCAGTGGTGACCGCTGCAGCCTGAACATACCACCCCCGAGGCACTGTACCCTCTTTGAGGAATTTAGACCCAGGCTTGGTATCGCCCTCCCCTTCTCGCACTTCAGCTATCGCAGTTGGAGTGAGCTTTAAGCTTGTTGCGCGATCATCTAACACCTTTTCCAATGGATCGATCGGCTGAGCCGAAGCAGGCTCCCCTTTTTCTTTCACTCGAGCTTCGCCCTTTTTAGCAACCACCTTTTCCGCCGACTGCGCAGCTTCCGGCAGCTCAAGATTAAGCTTTGGTATCGGCTGCAAACCATCCTCGTCCTTTTTCAGCGGGGCACTCGGCTGTGGTGACGGTGGCTTGACCGAATCTAGACTCCTAGAAGCCTCAGATACGCTCTTAACTTCCTCAGCAGGAAGCTCTAGAGGTGGGGCTATCGGCAATTTCGGAAGAGTTGCCGCGGTACCCGAAAGCGCCGCCTCGACACCGATAGCCTTCCCCGACACGAAACCAAGGTAGTAAGCTGAAACGATTATCACCCCCACCAAACAGGAAACGACGAAAAAGCTCGCTCGCGACAAACGCAGCTCCCACGACAAACGTTGTGAAGCTTTTGAGCCAGAGGCTGCTCCTGCTGACTGAACTCGTTGACCAGGAATCGCTATCATATAAACAAAAGTAACTATCGTAGTTGTCAAAAATTGGGATAAAACCCCACAGCCCTCTGAGGGCTTGGAAGACTTAAGTCCGTCGGCCTAACTCATTATCCAAAAATCTGATTAAGACCGGAACATACCGACATCACGAGCCCCCTGATAGCCGCCTCTTCAGCAAAAACTTCATTTCCCCTCGGCGGGAATGAAGCAATCCGATGGGCATCTCGAGCTAGATCCCGAAGTGCCTCAACAAGGAGAGGAACCGCGCCAAACAGCACCGCATCTCGCTGAAAAGCAGCTGATAGAAGTGCCGCTCGACTTTTCTGGTTGATTACGGGGTACCATTCCGATTCTTTCACCTGCTGATCCGATCGACCAAGCCGCTCAACCGCGGCCCTAATACTCCAGGGAAGCGAATCAAATTCGGCGAACCATCCCACATACTGATCGAGCTCTCGCGCGGATTGTCCCCCAGCAAGATGAAGCGCAAGCCCCCACAGCCGTTCATTGACTCTCTCTGCCTCTTGGTCTCTCCCAAGAATGCCCAGATCAAAATCGTGATGCGGAGGATCTACAAACCACCCTCCGCTCGGACAGCAAAGGTTAAAGCCGCCCGAGTCTATACCCGAGCTGCGATACCACCGGCGAAAGACCGTATGAGAGAGAGTTGCTGGCAAGCACCAGAGCGACACCTCCTCTTTTAATTCCCGGGCTTCACGACAGACACGCTCCACCAAAGAGCGGACGCTACCGACAGAACGAGCTCGCCCTTGCCAAGGCCAGGCGAGTATTTCTCGCAGCTGCTCAGCCGAGCAGAATTGGTCACATACGAGACGACCTTCATCGCCAAGCCAAACCTCGCTCGCCTCTCCTGATACAGCCGAAAGGTGTGCCTGCACCGCAGCAGCAGCTGCCGTGCGCATCGCCAGCCAACGGTTTGTCCCCTCTATCGGCGGCGCGACTACTACGATTCTGCGCTTCCGACTCAGCATCACCCGGGAGGGCGCAGGCAGCTCACGACACGATACTGTTACATACCCCTCGCTCGCTCGAATATTCATCCCCTCCGCGACCAAACCGGAAGCGCCGACAACCGCCGCCACTAGCTCGTCAGCAAGAGGCCGCGGATCGCACCGCGCCACCTTTGCCACATCAAGACACCAATCAGACCACCACTCTCCCCGCTCAACCACAGGTTGCGGCCGAAAATCGCAACAAGGCAACGGCAACGACTCCCCAAACCGCTCCCCAACGATCCCCTCCAAGAAGCGCGCCACCCCCGATAGCCCTCGAAAAGCGCCCGATTCATCCATCTCAAATACCGCCGCAAAGTTTCACAAAAAATCGAGGGGAGGTTACCACAAGTTTTGGCAGGTGAAAAAGGTGACGGGCTTCCAAGATATTGAAGTTGCCCAAATAGCCTCAAAAGGTGCCAGGCAACTTTTTAAGCCACTGATTTTTGCCAATGTTTACCTTCTTCGTACTCCTTCCTCTACGTCTCAGAGACGTAGAGGAAGGAGTCAACGACCTTCTCAGATTCCCAAAACACCGACTCTTCAATGTCTTTTAATTTGAGGCAACTCGCGTCCGGGCGGGGTAATCCCGGTTGTGTTGGAAGAATAGTACGAGCGACGTCCTGCTCAGATTCTCGGAACACCGATTCTTCAATGGCTTTTAATTTGAGGCAACTGGAGTGACAGACCCATCTTGTTCAATTTTTACGAGATCTTTCTCGATGCTCAAATGAAAGCCGTCACTCACCGATCTTAGGTCCACGATATCAACAACGTAAGGAAGGTCAGATTCTGAAAAAAGATGATGCAAAGTTAGCATCTTTTCAAAAGGGATCTGAGAAGATGCGCGTACAGCAATATCAAGATCGCTATAGCTTCGCTCACAACCACGAGCAAACGAACCAAAGAGAAATATCTCACCATCAGGAATCACTTCAGAAATGACAGAGGTGATGATTTTAAGATAGTTTCGATTCAGCGACATCACACCAGCCTCGCTCTTTGAGGAGTAACAGCAGACGTTGAGCCTCTGGAAGAAATTTAAGAGCTACTTGATAGACCCTCTCAGCGTTCGCTTCATTATAGTTGTGAGAGGTGCTATTTCTGGCCTCGTGGAACAAGACCCAAGCGTCAAAGTCTAAAATGATCCTCTGTTGAAGCGCCTTTCGAAACAGGTCTTTTCGTGACAGAACGTCGGCACTCAATTCGCCGATTTCCTCTATAAGCTGCTTCCGAATGGCTTTCCAAGCAAGTTCATAGGTGAATTCGAATCTTTGAATTACGGAGTCCCGAATGAACTCATTCTTCGGCTGCGCTACGGAAAGAGCAAGCGAGGCTACCGCCTTTCCTAAGTTCTCAGGTGAAAGAGCCATTTCCTTGCCCTCAGTGCAGAGTGTTTAAACAGCGGAACAGGAGTATGCAAGCTTTATTAAGGATAGGGTATCAAGGTTTATTCCAAACTTCTATCCCCCCCTAGCTCTGAGGATTAGAGTGTAGAGGTAGGGAGCGACTGGTCGGGGGCGAGGGCGGCAGGAATACAAATTTGATTATTTTTTTGGATTTGAAGAGACAATTGGGTGAAGGTTGGGCATAACGGGGGAGTGAGTTTGATAGTGAGACGACATATGAGCCAACCAGCCAACCAGCCAACCAGACAACCAGACAACCAGACAACCAATCAGACAGACAGGGGAGGCTATTCTTGCGGCACGACCGAGTTTTGTTGAAACAATCACACTTTCCGACGAACTAACCAGCATCTTAAACCCCAAATCCAACCCATCCACTAATATAGGTGAAACGAATGAAGGGAGTGAATCGGCGGGTTTGCTACTTGACGCTCTACCTCGAGGTAAAAATCCCGACAAAAACGAACCAAGCCGTCTCGAAGACATAATTGAAATAGGTACAATCGATTGCCTTGAATCCCCCCAAGCGAAGCTAGAGTATGCCCGAGATGCACTAGTCAAATACGCAAAATTCTATATAGATACCAGTGGAGATAATAACGGGCCTGTGCCCGTCCTAGATAAGTTCATAGAAGGGGGAGTAGAGAGCCGCTTGGCTCGCGGGATCGATGAGACACTCATCCGAACCGCCCTCCTCGAGGTTGTGCAGAGGCAAATTGAAGGTGGAAATTTATCTAAAGCTGCTTTCACACTCCTCAAGACAGGTTTAGCTCCGGAAAGTCTGGAGGAGCCTTTAAAACAATTCGCAATCGGATGGGACAGGTATTCCAGACCCCTTCCAATTAGATCTTTAACTGGAACAGAAACAGAGAGGCTCACTCAACTTTGGCAGTCGAAATTACCAGAATTCTTGGGAGACCTACTATATCAAGTGGATGGTTCAGAGGATTTTTCCACCAGGGTTTTGCGAGAGATAGGATTCCACGAGAATGGAGAGGCCATTAACTTTTCAGGGAAAGTAGTTAAGGGGCAGCCAGAGCCCGGATTTAAATGCCAACAGATGACGGTAGCTGGGATCGAAGCTATCCATTTAAGAGGCTTATCAGAAAGGCCAGATTTCAATAAAATGTGGAAGCGGTCTCCGCTGGATGAAGATGCTCTCAAAATCGCTCTAGGCGCCTTCAGTCCTCTTCACAAACCCGATGTCTTGAAAACAGAACAAGAGTGTCCGCCTACGGCGTGCCAAGGACAACCGCTCTATAAAATTAGGTTTACAGTAGGCTCGCCGCTCGGCCCGACGGACGACCTGTTATCGAATAAAATTATTAAGCTCCAAGAGATCGCTTTAGCGCGGGGAGCTCAGCCAAGCGTTGTCGACCGATATTTTGGGCAACTTCTACCCGAAGGTTCGCCAAGACTAGGCGATACCGTAAGAGGTAGGGCACTGGCCTTAGGATGCAGGGCATGTCTGGCAGTTATAGATATGGGCGAAAGCCCAGTCGGTTTCCTAACAAGACTAAATGAGTATCGCGATGCTGGCGTTCTTGAAAATACGGAGTTCGTAGAACTGGCCTTAAGGTGTGTTGACGAACTGATTAAGTCCAACTCACGCATGCAAATCTTACAAAAATATCCCTTTCTGGAGGAATTGTCAGGTCTCTTAGAGGAAAAGTTTGGCACCGCGGATTCAAGAGCGGCTAAAACTCTTATAAACAGGCTTACCACGGGCCAATATTCGGAATCAAACTTCTCCGAGTTGGCTAATTTTATTGATCTCGGACTAATTAGTGAAACCGAGAAAAACGCCGCACTGGCTGAGGGACTCAAAGTTTTTGCGAGGGAGGCTAAATGGAAAGAATTCGATAAATTCCTAGCGAACGTCCCAGCAGATCAGTCGGAAGTTTTAAAAAATGAAGCTTTAGAGGCCCGTCGCGAGATTCTCGTCAGTAGAACGGGTTTGGATTATCTTGCAAGGCGTTCAATTCCGTGGACTGTATTTAGCCCGCGCGATGCTCAGGCTTTTCCAGACGGATTTCCGAGCAATCGGGAAGAAGCTGAGAATTTATTTGCAAGGATTGAAAAAGGACTGAATCGGCATGGTCAGGATGTTCAACGCGAAACGGCCAGATTTTTAAATGGGCTGGAAAACACCACGGAAGATATGCGCTGGGTGAACCTTTTGGCAAATCATCCGAGCGTCTACCTATTTGGAGTTGATATCGTATCGGAAGCATTGGGTGGCAAGAGTAAAGATACGTACGGAATAGAATTTATAAAGGACATTGCAATTCAGCTGGACTACATTTGGAATCCGGAGAACTCTAATCTCCATCCGGAACTTTGTACGAAATATTCCAAGAGGTTTTACAATTTTTTCCTTGGTGAGTATCAAGGCGAATTCGGTAACCAACTAACTAGGGGAAATAATGATGACTGGGGAACTTTATCGCGTTCGGAGATGAAAAAAATTGCCGACGAGATTGGTCAAGATAGAGCGCAAATAGTTAGGAATCTCAATGAAGACCAACGTTTGTCTTTGTATGTGCAAGCTTCAACTAGAGTCGAAATAATCGCTGCAATAGAGGATGCGGCTGACAAAGTTGTGAGAAAAAAGAATATTCAGCCTCGGCAAATTAGAGATCCGAGGAGATCGCTTCTAAAATCTGCTTTCGAAGCACACAATAGATTCATCATAACGGGGAAAAATGCAAACCAAGATCGATTCAATTTGCCTCCCCTTCCGAAAAATATGCCCAGTGCTGGAGATCTGAAATGGTCATTAATTAAAGCCATGAACTCTTTCCCCGACTCTCAAAGTCTTCCAGCTAGCCATTTAAAGAATTTCTCTTTAGAAACACCCGACCAAGCAATCGCGGTCCTACAATTCGCGAATGAACCCGGCCTTACCGAATGGCAGATTGACTCAAACGACTCAACGAAAATCGTCTTTAATGGCGAAGACTTCCTAAATGGTCTGCGGGAGTTAGGACAAAAGCTGGGCCTCCGAGTATTTAGCTCAGAGGCTTATGGGTCCCTCGGCTGATTCGGGGAATCCGTCCTACCTCTGGCCCTCATATCTGTACCTACCTCTACGTCCTACCTCTACGTCTCAGAGAATTAGAGTTACTTCTACACCCCTAATTCGCCCTCACCCTCTACGTCTCTGAGACGTAGAGCCCCCCCTAAACCCTCGCTTTACCTCCCCCACCCCCGAACCCTCCTTATCCCCTCAACCACACCCACCGGAACACTCGCCATTACCACGCACCACAGCAACGAACTCAGGGGCAGCGGTGCAACCCGAAGCACCGCTGCTAACGGCGGGATGAAAAGAATCGAGATCTGGAGGGCGATACTGGCGAGGACTGTGATGATTAGGGTTGGGTTGCCGCGCACGAGAGCGGCAAAGTTGCTTACGCGGTCACGCCGCGCTGATAGGACAAATAGAAGCTGCGACAGAGTGAGCTCGGTAAATACGATTGACTGCCACGCGGGGTCGCCTGCTCCATAGGCAAGATGAGCCGTGGCGAGGGCTACACCAGCAAGGGCACAGCCGCCGATTATTGTGTCAACGCCAAGACCCTGGGCGAAGATACTCTCTTCGGGGTGGCGTGGCGGTCTTGTCATCGTGTCTCCCTCTTCTGGCTCGAGGGTAAGTGCTAGTCCCGGCAACCCATCAGTCACCACGTTGACCCACAAAATATGGATAGGCAGAAGTGGAAGGGGCAGTCCTAGCGCTGGGGCAAGGACCACTAGAAGAAGCTCGGCGACGTTACTTGCTAAAACGAATCGGACAAATTTTCTGATCGAATCGTAGATAATTCGCCCTTCTCGAACTGCTGCGACGATAGTTGCGAAGTTATCGTCGAGTAATATCAGGTCTGAGGCCTCTCGCGCGACATCGGTCCCACCCTTTCCCATCGCCACCCCCACGGTCGCGGCCTGAAGTGCAGGAGCATCGTTTACTCCATCACCGGTCATCGCTACAAACGCGCCACTCCGCCGTAACGCCTCGATGAGCCGCAGTTTTTGGTCAGGAGCGATTCGCGCCGCGACTCTGATTTTGCTGATACGCTCATCAAGCGCTGAGTCATTCAATTGAGCAAGCTCTCTCCCCGTAATAACCTCATCATCTCTACCCTCAATGCCGACCATTCTCCCTATTGCACACGCAGTCGCGGGATGATCTCCCGTAATCATCACCACGGTAATTCCAGCACGTTGGCACGTTTCAATTGCATCACGAGCCTCCGGTCGTGGTGGATCGAGCAGCCCCACCAAACCAACAAGATTGAGCTCTTTCTCAATATCGCCAGCTCTCTGCAGCTCACCCTCCCCTGCTGCGCAAACCTCCCGATACCCATAAGCAAGCACCCGCAATCCCGCCGCCGCCATCTCCTCAACAACGCCACTCCAACTGCTCGCCTCAGTTTCCCACCCCCGACATCTCGGGAGAACTTCCTCGGGTGCCCCCTTTGTTATCGAAAAAAAAGCGTCTCCATCCCGATGTACCGTTGTCATCATTCGTCGCTCTGCATCGAAGGGAAGCTCAGTAATCCGCGGATAACGAACCTTAAGCTCTGCATGCGAAAAACCCTCCTCTGTAACTGCGACACCAAGCGCACGCTCCATCGGGTCGATTGAAACGGAAGTACTTTTCTCTCCTTCATCGGAGACATAAGAAAGATTTAGGGCGACAGATCGAAAGAGCTTCTCACACTCTTTATCGTCCTCTCCTAAACTTATGGCCCGCTCATACTCTCGCAACTTCTCTCCAACTCTGACCGCGACTACCTCCATTTCGTTTCGCGTCAATGTTCCTGTTTTATCAGTGCAGATGCAGGAGACCGAACCGAGCGCCTCGACAACAGCCAATCTACGAGCCAACGCTCGACACCTCGCCATCTTTCGTGCTCCCCGAGCCAACGCAATGGTAACCACCGCCGGCAATGATTCCGGAATAACTGCCACCGCAAGACTCAGCACGGTCAAAAAAAGAGAAACCAACGACTGATCTCTAATAACTCCCCAGAGAAATATAACGGCGCACACCAAAATCGTAACCAGCGTCAGCCGTCGCGTAAGCTCAGCAAGCCTGACCTGCAGCGGAGTCCTAATCTCTTCGCTACGCAATAATGATGCAATTTTTCCAAGCTCTGTGCGGCTGGAAGTCGCTATCGTAATCCCCACACCGCGACCCGAGATTACTTCGGTTCCCGCAAACGCCAAGTTGGTGCGATCACCCAAGGGAAGTTCGACCTCGAGAAGATGCTCGACCTGCTTCGCAACCGGAACCGATTCGCCCGTCAACGCCGATTCCGCGATCGCCAAGTGATTCGCAGAAACAAGCCGAAGATCCGCCGGAACAATATCACCCGCTATCAACACGACTACATCGCCCGGAACAATATCGGCACCGTGTAACTCGACAACGCGCCCCTCCCGAATCACCCGCGCTCTCGGCGCAGAAAGTACAGAAAGCGCATCCATTGCCCGAGAGGCCCGCAGCTCCTGATATCCTCCAATAATCGAATCAATTGCGACGATAAGAAGGATAACCACGGTATCTGCAAGATCACCCACCAATCCTGAGACGATGGCCGCAGCGATCAAAATCACCACAACAGAGTCGGTAAACTGACCAAAAAAGATAACTAAGGGCGAACGACCGACCTGCTTCGCAAGTTCATTACGGCCATGAACCTCCCGTAACGATCGACAAACCTCCTCAAGAAGACCTCGGTCCTCATGAACCCCAAAATGGGCTCGTACCGCAGCAACCGGCTGCGTATGCCATCTCTCGTGACCCGCTATCATGGCGACACCGTATCAAAGATACTTTGGACGACGCCTCCTTTTGTCTATTATATATGGTGTACGAAGTGTATCAGCGGTGAGGCGCTCTTTTAGACTACGCCAGCACGAGAAGAATGACTATGGGGACGAATCAAGAGCACAACCCCCACGCTCAACAGAAGCAACGCAATTACCTGCGCTTCGCTCAAAACCCCTCCCGCAATCCGAGGGTTTATTCTCAAAAACTCAACAAAAAACCGCTCCAGCGATAGTAACGCCAAACATAGTCCAGCGCGGGCGCACGGCTTAGACCAGAAAGCCCGTTTTGAAACCTCGATCGATCCAAGAATAATTGCGATCACCACAGCAACCGCCGACTCAAAAAAAGGGGTCGGATAGACCAGCACCCCAGGGGGCGTGGGCACCACCCCCGAACTGTAAGACATTCCCCACCAACTATCTGTGACCATCCCGTAATCACCATCACCTGAAAGCTGGCACCCAAGACGCCCAATCGCGTATCCAAGCGCAAGACAGGGACCAACGGCATCAAAAAACCGTATTGGAGAAACGCCATCTCGTCGGAGAAGGATAAATAGAACCACAGCAGCGGTCAGAAACCCGCCATAAAAAACGAATCCTGCTGAGGAAAAGAGAGCGCCAACCAGATCTTCACGAACCTCTTGCCAACTATCGGCGATGAACCAGAATCGGGCACCGATAAGGCCTGTGAAGCCCGCCCACAAAACATATCGCTCCGCGAAAGGCTGCGTAAGCCCGCTTCGATGAAAGCTCAAAGCCAAACGTTCTATCGCCACAAGAAGAGCGAGAGCTACCATTAGGCCGAAACTATTTACCGGTATTGGCCCGATATGAAGAATCGTTGGAATCATTTTGTAAGAGCGGCGCGAATGCGTCGAATAAATGAAGGATCATCCCAGTCGCGTGGACCCATTAAGCGTATCGTTGGGCCCTGCGTTGGATCATCAAAGAGAACAAATTTGCCCTCTGCATTTAGGAGAAATGTCTCTGGAACCCCCGCTATCTTGAAGCGTGATGCTACCTGGCCCTCTTTATCGATGTAGAGAGGAAAGGACGCGCCGGAATTGCGAAGAGCATTTTCGAGCGAGGCTGGGTCGTCCTGAATCCCGATGGTAACTACTTGAACTCCATCCTTAGCGAGGGAGTCCTTCAAGCGGGACAATGCAGGAAGCTCTCGAGTACACGGGTCACACCACGAAGCCCACATATTTAGAATCGTAGGCTTCCCAAATGCGAGCTTTTTCAGCGATACCGATTTCCCATCAACCGCTGTAACAGTTACCTCTGGCACCACACCCCCGGGAACTACCCCAGAGCCAGCACTACAGGCTGCTACTATCGGCCCCACTATCATGAGACCGAGATATCGACGAGCCGCTTGCCAAGCAACCATACTCAGAATCTCGCGCGATCGAGGTGCCAATTTATGACAAGAAGCACCCGTATTGTGGGGCGCTATTACGCGCTAGCAGTCGAGGCATCAGAAGTCGCCGGCTTTCCGTATTTACGTCGGAAACGCTCAACACGACCTTCAGAGTCAACCAATGTCTGCTTTCCTGTGTAGAAAGGATGGCATTCTGAGCAAACCGTAACCGATACCTCCGGAAGGGTAGAGCCCATAGTGAAGGTTGTGCGGCAACCGGCACACACTACTTTTGCTTGATAGTATTCGGGATGGATATCTTTTTTCATGGCCTCAAACTCCCCTCTCAAAAATCTCAATCAAATCACCGTAAGTCCGGGAAGCCGTGCCAGCAGGTTCCTTTCCCGTAATTTGCGATACGATGACCAAACTAACGATAAAAGTCAAATAGTGCTTAAGTGACGGCTCGGAACAAAATTATAAACCGAAGCGAAATAATTTAGAGCATCGATGCCTCAGAAAGGTGCCTGGCACCATCAAAACATCGACTAACTAGCCCCAAGCAAACGCCTACTACTCCGCTACCAACAGAGCCACCGCCATCGCAGCGATTCCCTCTCGTCGTCCGACAAAGCCAAGGCGCTCCATTGTTGTCGCTTTAATCGCGATCTGCGAGATATCGCAATCAATTGCCGCTGATATAGTATTTTTCATTTCGGCAACATGAGGCCCGACCTTTGGAGCCTCAGCGAGCACCGTGATATCGAGATTCCCCAAAAGAAACCCCTCTTTCCGAACTTCGGCCCAAACCCGCTTTAACAATTCAATGCTCGAAATGCCCTTAAACTGAGGGTCTGTATTGGGAAAGAACACCCCGATATCTTGGAGCCCTGCCGCACCAAGCAAAGCATCCATCGCGGCGTGCAAAACGACATCGGCGTCCGAGTGTCCCTCCAAGCCGAGCTCAAACGGAATAAGCACTCCGCCGAGCCACAGGGGGCGATCCGTAGCAAATCGATGGACATCAAAGCCCTGCCCTACCCGAATCGACCCCCGTTGCGAACTAGCCATCTATCCCCTACCGCTATCCAATCCCCGTCGGTGCCTTCTCAAAGCCGTACTTCTCAAGATCTTTGATAATCAGGGTCACAGCGATAAACCGAGGTACATAATCAGCGGTTTCCCGCCGCAGCTTACCCGCTCGAGCGAGGCTCCAGAAATCGGCCACATCGCTCCGAGAAAGTGCCCGCGTCACGCTACCCAAACCTGCATTGTACGCCGCAAGGGCAAGGAACCAATCCCCAAAAGATCGGTACAAATCCTTAAGGTGCCGGGCCGCTGCAGTCGCAGAACGAACCGGATCGAGCCGCTCGTCTCCTCTTCTGCCGGTCTTAAGACCGTACACCTGAGCCGTCGAGCGAATAAACTGCCACATGCCAAGAGCGCCACGTGGGCTTAATGCATTCGGAATGAATCGACTTTCAATCGCCGCTACATTCACCAGCTCCTCGGGAACGCCTTCTTTTCGAAAGACCGCCCGAATATCATCGTAGTATTTCTCTCGAGAGCGAACACTAGTCTCGATAAATGCTCTATCTTTTTCTGTAAAGCGACGTAGCTCCCGCTGCACTTCCGGAGTAACCGGCAACTCTGGACGAGGTAGCTTTACTAATTTCTTAGCGGCTGCTCTTTTGGCTGCGGCGACCTGAGTAATCCCAGATTGCTTGCCATTTGCAACTTCACTCCCCGCTTCACCCACTACTACTGAACTTTCTTCATTCTGGCTCTGAGATACCGCCATTGTCGGACCACTAAACCGCGGGCCCGATTCTCCCCCTTTTTGCGGATGGGGACTCGGCAATGCACAAGCGCCAAGCACCACCAGCAGGGAGAGAGCACTTCGCATAGTCATACGCTGCTCCCAAACGGCCACCCCCCAGGAATCTTGCCACTCTGCTGAAGCGACAAAAAACATCAACCAACTACTGTACCGGCCGGGGGGCCGCACTTATCAACAAGTTTTCAAAAACGAAGGCCAACCGCTTATCGACTGGCTTTCTGTCTCATGGACCTCTCTTCCCCACCCTACAACGCGGCGCCACTGAAGCGTGACAACCTTAAAGTGGAGTCTGTGGAGGTCGTTAACGGATTGGTAAATCCTAATCGCACCATGCGAGAAAAAACTTACCGACTCTACCCGATTCGGTAGAGCACCGAACGACTTAAAAACTAACGCGGCCTCTTTTCGCGAGCCGCTTATCCACAGCGTGTGCTCCGGTACGCAAGCACCGAAGAGGTTTACCATGAGCCCCCATTAATCCGTGAGACAATCGCTTCTCAACATCTCTAAAAGCGCTACTCTAAACATCCAGTAGCAGCTAGCCTCACCAGGGGTTCACTCTCACAAAGGGCTTAAAACGTCTCTGCCCTCACCTTCAATTAGAGCGATCTGCCGTCAGGATGCAAGTAAAACTGTACAAAGAAAGTTTTTGACGACCCCTCTTCCCCTCAGTGAGCCATCAGGGGATAATAGGGCTCAAAGGGGGTAAGTGCTTATTTTTACCGGAGATAAACCCTCTTTTTGCACCTCATAATTCGCCGTGAGCACCCCCTCTATGAACAAACCACGTTTTGCAAACAAAGTTATATTATTGTCATTTTCCGTACTTCTATCGGCGTGTGGAATCGCTGCTCACCCCTCTGAACAGAACCAGTGGCTCGCCGATGGATCTATCGCTCTTTACCGCGAAGTAAAGACCCCTCCACCGATTCCGATTAGTGCAACTTCTCTGCATACTTTTGCCCCGATTAGCGCCAATTTAAGCGAATTCGCGAATCAATCAATTAATCAAATCCGCATTTCGCTTAACAGATCATCCCAGGCTTTGATGATTCGTGGGTTGGGAGCAGCTCCGGTTCTGGTTCCAGTTGAAGGCGCATCACAACTTTCCGAACTCTCTCCTCAAAAGATTATTCTTAAGCAAGAAAATCCGCTCTGGTACGCTCCAGACAGCTATTTCACGAAACGGGGCATCGCAGTTCCCGCACCATTCGCAGAGGAACGATTTCGGCGCGGAGCCCTTGGAGCCTTTGCTCTTTTCCTCGAAGGAGGCATTCCGATTCATACCGGACCGTTCTGGAGTGAGGAGGTTGGTGGACTCAGGATCTCCGAGGAGGCCGGGGCTGCGCTTTTTGCGGCGATACCGCTTGGAACCTCGATTGAGTAATCAACAACTCCTTGAGATTCGCCTCCAATTTACTCGCAAATTTCGGCGTGTAGACGATTCTTCAAACGCCCATTTGTGCGCATCGTTTTTTTGGTGCTAAGCTCGGCCAATTCGGCGTACGAGTTGGGAGCTGAGGTTTTTTTGGCGCTTACCAAACTCGTTTCTCGGTGGTCAGTTTTTTCCGCTATTTTTCAGCTATTTTTCCGCTGCAAAGGTCTATTTCTTCTATAATGTTGTCCGGGGGTCGTTTCAGTATGCGCGTTTTAGTTACCACTACCAGCTTTCTCGACACCCCAGGCCCACACGTCAGCGAGCTCACTGCTGGCAATTTCACCCTTGTGAAGGCTCGCGGCCCCCTCTCTGAGGGTCAGCTCCTCTCGGTTATCGACGCCGAAGGTCCGTTCGATGGTTTTTTGGTTGGAGAGGACCATTTCTCCGCGGCAGTTCTCCGAAAACTTCATCCCCACGGCAAGGTAATAAGCCGCTACGGCGTAGGCCTTGACAAAATTGACCTAGAGGTTGCCAGAGAGCTCGGAGTTACCATCTGCAACACCCCCGGAGTCAATCACACCACGGTTACTGAACATGCATTTGGATTGATATTCTCGCTATTGCGCAACATACCCGAGCAACATTCTGCAGTTCAGCGGCTTCAGTGGAGACGAATGACCGGAAATGAGCTCGCGGGCAAGACGGTGGGTGTCCTCGGCTTTGGGCGGGTTGGGCGCGAGATGGCGAAGCGAGCGATGGCGTTTGGGGTCGATGTAGCGATCTACAACTCCTCCTGGTCAGCCGAACAACAGCAGTACATCGATGCTCTTCGCGCAGCGTATACAAATCCGGTGTTTGATGATCTACCCTCCTCAATAACGCGGCTTGCCACCCCTGAAGAGGTGCTTCGGGTATCAGATATCATCTCGCTCAATATGAATCTGACCAAACAGAATAATAATTTCCTGAATGCCCGACGCATCCAGTCGTGCAAACGGGGAGCGTACGTAATTAATGTGAGTCGAGGGGGCCTCGTCGACCAGCGCGCTCTCGCAGATGCCCTAAAAAGCGGCCACATACGGGGCTTTGGGGCCGACGTGATTGAACCTGAGCCAATATCAGCGGAGAACCCGTTAGTCGGGGCTCCAAACGTTATTATTACTCCCCACGTAGGCAGCCGGACCGTAGAAAGCATAGCCCGACAGGGACTCGCCGCTGTAAGAAATCTGGTCGGCACACTGAGGCCGGAGTTAATGATTCCCGTTAAGCCGGCAGCGTAAGGTTAATCGCTGGTTCGGACGATGGTGATTCCGGTAGGGTGGATTAGCTCGGTTTCGGGAGCTACTAGGATTTGGCGAAGTAGCTGTTGGAAAAATGGTACGAAGTCAGGGGGTAGGCCCAGTTCGGCTGCTCTTTTTTCGATTTCTGCGGTTCGGCGCTCTTCGTACCGTGTATGGTGAGCTGGGTTAGTCGGTTTATTCTGCTCTTCATCGATTTTTCTTGACGTGACCTGATACTCCAAAACGAAGCCTCTAACAGTGACTACGTAACCTTTGATCCCGCGCCATGGCGAATTCGAGTTTTTCGGAGGCTCTCCAAGTTTCCGCTTTGGCTCCGAAAGAAAATTATCACAGCAGGGTGGGGTATATTCATCGGACGAATTATTTTGAACTACTGGATTCTGCCACTTGTCAAGAAACTCGCGTACTGTGTCGTGGACAACATCTAATTTTGATTCATCCTCGACAATGACCGCGAACCGAAACATATCTTTCAGATAGGGTGATTTTTCATCTCCCTCTCTCAACAACAGCCGACCCACCACCTTTTCAACCCAGCTTTCCGGCTCCTTTACGTGACTTTTTACTTCAACCTCGCCAAAACCATATTTCGTTATCAGGTCCGATTTAAGCTTTTCTCTCAAACTTTCAAGTTCTTTTTTTGCATTCTTTTTGTACTCCTCCATCTCCGAACAAGCACCCTCGATTAGAGACATCGGCAGCTCTAGTTCATGATTTCCTCTTGGATTCTCAACAACCTTCTCCACAAAACCGCGAATCAACCCTAAAATCTCGTTAACCTTTTCGACAGGTATCGCCAAATATAGAGGAGATTGGAGTTCGGCGCTGCCTAAGTCCAACACCACCTGTTCGGGAGCCCTGCTTCGCATCGCAACCGCTACTCCCATGACCCTCCTCTTATTCCCAACTCACTCATCATCCCATCCCCCTGTAAACGGCATCTGTCCACAATAGAAATGAATGAAGCTCCTCGTCAATAAAAAAATCCGCTCCCTCAAAAAAAAAATCGCCCCTCTTTGCACCCACTAAATCTCCAACCAATTATTTCCACTACCTATATCAACCTTCAACGGTACGAGCAGCTCCATGGTCTGCTCCATCTCCTCTCTTACAAGCTCCATCACTACCGATACCTGTTCGGCCTCGCATTCGAGCACCAGTTCATCGTGAATCTGTAACACGATAAATGCAGAGAGCTCCTCACGCCTTAGACGTTCATCGACCCGAATCATCGCCTTTTTTATCAAATCTGCAGCAGACCCCTGTAGTGGTGCGTTAATCGCTGCCCGAGCCAAAAACCCCTGAGCCCGTCCCGTTGAATCAAGATCCGCGATCAAGCGCTTCCTTCCCGAGAGTGTCCGGACAAATCCATCCCGTTTTGCCGCCTCCTCAAGCTCAGCAAAAAAACTCTTCACCCTTGGAAATCGATTAAAATAAGCAGTGATATATCGCTGCGCATCAGCCATTGTGATGCCGAGCTGCTGACTCAGCGCAAAGGGACCCATGCCATAAATCACCCCAAAATTTATCGTCTTCCCCAGCCGACGGGCATCGGAGGGAAGCGGGTCATCATCCCGCAATCCAAGGATATTCCGAGCTGTTTGGGCATGAATATCGAGATCCTCCTTAAATACCCTAATCAGTTCAGCATCCTCGCTCATGTGCGCAAGAAGCCTGAGCTCAATCTGCGAATAATCGGCTGCGATAAGAAGACGCCCAACAGGAGCGACAAAAGCCGAACGAATCTTGCGACCCAATTCGGTCTGAATAGGAATATTTTGCAAATTTGGTTCAGAGCTCGATAAACGCCCAGTCCCCGTTCCGGTTTGATTAAACTTCGTGCGGAGCCGCCCCGTAATTGGAGACACAAGCCCTGGAAGTACATCGAGATAGGTGCTTTTTAGCTTCGCAAGTGTCCGGTGCTCGAGCAATAGCGCCGGTAACGGATGTGCATCTTTTAACTTCTCAAGCACTGAAGCATCGGTCGATATACCTGTCTTTGTTTTTTTTAATCCCTTTGTGGATAGCTGAAGCTCCTCAAAAAGTATCTCAGATAGCTGCTTTGGAGAGTTTAGATTAAATGGGCGACCAACGATATCTATCGCCGCCTTCTCTCTAGCGGCGATCTGTTCTCCACACTCGTTTGAAAGCTTGCGAAGTATTTCGCAGTCAAGCGCGATCCCGCGAAGCTCCATCGCGGAAAGAATTGGAATCAAAGGAATCTCGATCTCGGTAAACACCTCCTCTAATTTTTCCTCCGCTATTCGGGGAAGAAAACGATTCGTCAATTTCCAAGAGAGATGCGCATCCTCTGCTGCATAACGTGTCGCTTCAGCTATCGAGACCTGATTAAAATTAGAAAGACCTTTCTTTGTGACCACCTCCTCAAATGAAATCGGCTCAATCGAAAGCTCCTCTCTAGAGACCACATCGAGCCCGTGAGCACGCTTGTCTGGATTAAGAATGTAAGAGGCGATCATCGAATCGCACACCACTCCTTCCAGCTCTATCCCTTGAGCCATCATCACTTCAATATCAAATTTGAGATTATGCCCCGTTTTTTTTATCTCTGTTGAGGAGAAGATCGGCTGCACCGCCGCGATAAAATCGCTCCACGAAACCTGCTGCTCCACCTCCTCAAGATGCCCTAAAGGCACATACCAACCCTCCTCATCATTCCAGCAAAAAGAGGCACCAACTATCTTCGCTTCCAACGGATCAAGCGAAGTTGTTTCAAGATCGATCGCTACGATCGGCTGAGCTGCCAACTCGACTACCCATTCAGAAAATTTATCTTTCCACACCGTATGATATCGCTCGTAACGGCTCGCATCATCTCGGGGCGCAGTAGGAGCAACGTGCTCACTAAAAAGGGATTGGAACTCGAGCTGTTCACTGAGCTTCGTCAACTCGGCATCATCAATCGGCCGCCGTTCGCACTGAGCAAGAAGCTCAGGAATATCGCTATCAACAATAGACACCTCACCTCGCAACGAGGTCATCGTTGGAACAGTTCGACAAACTTCAGCGAGCCTCTTACTCATACGCAAGACCTCGGGATCTGCGCGAAGAGTCTCAACAATTTTTGCGCGCCCCCGCAATCCAGAATCGCGCTCAATATTATCAAGCGCGCTCAATATATCCTCAACACCGCCGTACGACGCGATTAGGGAAGCTGCCGTTTTAGGACCAACCCCTGAGACTCCAGGAATATTATCCGAGGTGTCCCCAACAAGCCCCAGATAATCTGCAATAAACTCTGGAGCCACACCTAAATGCTCCTTAACCGCTTCCTTATCAAAAAACCGATCTTTCATCGGATCCCAAACCACAACCCGATCCGTGACCAATTGGAGTAGATCTTTATCGCCACTCACCACCACGCACGGAATACTTGCCGAACTAAATCGCTCCGCCAGAGTTGCTAAAATATCGTCCGCCTCAAAACCGAGCCGATCAACCGTCAATACTCCGAGTGCTTCCCCAATTTGCCTAAAAAGTGGAAGCTGAGGAACAAGGTCCTCGGGACACTCATCGCGATGCGCTTTATATCCCCCAAATATCTCATTACGAAATGTTTTTCTCGATGCATCAAAAACAAGAACTATTCGATTGCTCGTGATAGAGGAAAGCAACTTCAACAACATTCGCGAAAACCCAAAAAGCGCGTTTGTTGGAAAACCTGATGAGTTAGAAAGGCGCGGAATAGCGTGATAAGCACGAAAAATATATCCTGACCCATCGATAAGGATAACTTCGTTAGGATCTTTCTGTAGAGCACTAAGCGAATGCGATGAATCGGCCATAGGAACACACGAAATTGAGATGGTTATTAATCGTCAGTGACACGAGAGCGCCGTTTGGGGCTCATTATGGACCGTGGCACGCAAAGGAACAGATTGAACGGAATCAACTGAGGAGACGGAGTATAGCAGAATGGAAAACCTTATCGAGGGCTCTTAAGATTGAGATGCTCACGAAGCCGTTCACGTAAGCGGGTGCGAACCTCTTCTGGTGGAGGAACATCGCGCAATTCAGATGCGAGTGCTACGGTCGTCCCATATTCATCGAGTAATCGTCGACAATAACCGCACTCCGAAAAATGGGCCTGACAAAGATGAAAAAGGTTAGGCGACAGCTCCGCATCAAGGTAATCGCCGAGCATACTTATGATGTCAATACAATCGACCTGGGCCCCTTTGCCGCGCGTAACCTGCTGAGGGCTATTTCGATAGTTCGTCATACCTAAACCGCTTCAAAAATCGCTGGAACCAATAACATCTTATCACTAATCGCGCCTTATTTCTCCCCCCACTCTTTCCCGCCAAAATACCCTTTTTTTCAGGCGGTTATCATGAATAAGGAGGTCAGCACAAACCTGTCAATTCCTTCCTAAACACTTTGCATTGCCCTTTAGGATGCGCGCTTAAAACGCTTCGATACCGAACGTCTCCTATTTTATCCCTACTCGCCCCTCTCAAATCGTTCAGGCAACAAACTTATAGCCAACTCCGTGCACTGTTAGAATATGTCGAGGATTTTCGATATTTTCCTCGATCTTCTGGCGTAATCGTGCAATGTGGTTGTCGACCGTTCTTGTTGCCGAGTATCCGCTGTAACCCCACACCTCATCGAGCAATTCATCGCGAGTCACCACAGCCCCCTCTTTTGCAACCAGGTACCGCAGCAGACGATATTCTCTCGCTGAAAGCTCAAGAGGCTGATGTTTTCGTTCAGCTTTGTACGCTTTAAAATCAACACTTACATCGGCAAATTCAACACGATCAACCGCGCACATAGCCTGAACTCGACGTAACAACGCCTTTACTCGAGCAACAAGCTCTGCCATCTCAAAAGGTTTGCCGACGTAATCATCCGCGCCCAGATCAAGCCCAAGCACTTTATCAACCGATGAGGTTCGCTGTGTAAGCAAAATAAGGGGTGTAGAGATTCCCTCAGCTCGCAACTCGCGACATGTTTGCAAGCCATCTTTTTTCGGCATCAATACATCAAGTACGATGAGATCCGGTTTTCTCGAGCGAATGAGGGTCAAGCCATCTTCACCATCTTTCGCCTCTAGAGTCCGAAATCCCTCTAGCTGAAGATTCATCGCGACACTTTTTCGGATCGAGTCGTTATCATCAATTATAGCGATGAGGGGACCTATATCTTTTGGTGGATTCATAACGAGGCTCCGCTTTGAAGCTATCAAAAAAAGGTGCTCCGTCTGACTCAAGAGCCGCTTCGACCGAAATATTAAGAGGCTTTCCTACTCTGTCGGTCGAGAGCATCAATTTCTACCCAACAGTCTCTGCTACGGCTAGCCTTCTGCTGGATTCTCCTCCCCCTCTAGTAGCCCAACCGAGCAACTCCGTCCAGAGTGATTTTTCAGCTCGAAGCCCCTCTTTTGTCCCGATATCTTCCGATCGTTCATTCTCTCCACCCGCAAACGGGCTCCAAGGGCTTTGAATTTAAAAAAAGGTGTGCCATACTCGGGAGCCTCCGGTTTAGAGGCGGGAAGCTCGCTCGTCTGATGGGTGTCCCCGCGACTAAGAGACACAGTTTTTAAGCTCGTCCAGTCTCACAGTAGCCTCGTCCGGTCTCGCAGTAGGCAATCTTACGGTAAGCCAATCTTACAGTAAGCCAACCGATTCGATATTTTTTTATAGAAAAATTATGTACGCGATTGTTACTATAAGCGGCAAGCAGTTCCGCGTGAAGCAGGGGGATGTCCTCTCCGTTGATCGGTTGGTTGTCGACAAAGAGCCAGCAGCAAAGGGCTATGAGACCGATGTCCAGGCTGTGCATTTTATCGGCGGTGAAGGGATCGAGCAGATAGTTGGCGCTCCCACCGTTGCTGGAGCGTCGGTCCGAATCAAGGTGCTCGGCGAGGAAAAAGGGAAAAAGGTTATCGCCTTCAAAAAGGTGAACCGAAACGGCTATCACAAAAAGCAAGGCCATCGTCAGCTCTACTCAAAAATAGAGGTGCTCGGTATTCAGACGGCTTAAAGATAAAAGGCCCAATTTTACATCGAAGGAGACGTTTCCATGGCACATAAAAAAGCGGGTGGAAGTTCACGTAACGGTCGTGATAGCGCAGGAAAAAGGCTTGGAGTAAAGAGATACTCTGGCGAAGCAGTTTTGGCAGGAAGCATCATTGTGCGTCAGCGAGGAAATAGCTACTGGCCAGGAGCTAACGTTGGTCAGGGTCGAGATTTTACCCTCTACGCGCTCGCGGATGGTTTCGTTAAGTTCCGAAGAAGCCGTCGTTTATTGGTTGAGATTGTGCCAGTTGAGGCTATTGAAGCGGCAGCAGCAGCAATCGAGGCTACCGAGTCGGTAGTATCAGCTGAAGCCTAAGCTGGTAACAGCTTGAGGGAGCCCCTCCTTTAGGGAGCGCCTGCAAAAAGTTCGGACCCGATCCAGCGCGGCAGCCGTGGGCTTCGTGCTGAATCGGGTCTTTTCTTATTGGAGAAACATAGCAAGAGGTGTCCGGTGAAGTTTGTCGATGAGGTCGAGATAGAGGTTTCTGCAGGTCACGGCGGCGCGGGCGCATGCAGCTTTCGCAGGGAAAAATTCGTTCCGTTTGGCGGTCCCGATGGCGGAAATGGAGGAGCTGGTGGCTCGGTTTATGTGGTCGGTGACCGGAATAAACGGACTCTACTTGACTTTCAACTCCAACCACAGTGGCAAGCTGGTCGGGGAGGAAATGGCGAAGGACGAAGAAAAGATGGAAAAGGCGGAGCGGACCTGATTATTCCAGTTCCTTTAGGAACTGAAGTTATCTAAATCGACTCCGGTGAAGTTGTCGCAGATATTACCGTTGACCAGCAGCGAGTGATTATCGCCAAGGGTGGCCGCGGCGGCAAAGGAAATGATTTTTTCAAGAGCGCAACAAATCAAACGCCCTACCACACTCAGCCGGGGGAAGAGGGTGAGTCTCGACGAGTTCGGCTCAGTCTGAAACTTCTCGCCGATGTCGGTATTGTCGGACTTCCAAACGCCGGAAAATCGACCCTTATCAGCACGATATCGGAGGCACGTCCCCGAATCGCCGACTATCCCTTTACTACCCTTACCCCATCACTCGGTGTGGTTCGAGCTTTTGGTGAGCAAAGTTTTGTCGTCGCTGATATCCCCGGACTAATCGAAGGCGCATCCGAAGGAAAAGGGCTCGGGATTGCCTTCCTCAAACATCTCGAAAGGACCGCCCTTCTCCTCCATCTTATCGATATCGCAGGCCCAACCCTCCACGATGACTTTGAGCCAGCATCGGTCCTTGCTCAGTACCACACCATCCGCAAAGAGCTCTGCGCATTCTCCTCGGAACTTGCCGCCCGTCGCGAGATTGTGGCTCTAAACAAGATAGATCTTGTCACCGAGGAACGGCTGCAAGAGATCTGCAGTGTATTTCACGCCGCAAAGATATTCCCCCTCTGCATCTCCACGGCAACAAGAGAGGGTATCCCTTCTATTGTTGAACAGCTTGGCAGAGCAGTGTTGGAATCTGAAGGATAGGCGCTATAAGGTATTCGTTTGCACCCGAAAATTGGCACTAATTTGGCTTAAAGTAACGAATAAGCCCGTTTTGCGACGTTTTAGCTCCCCATAGCTCAAAACATTGCAATTTCATGGGTATACTTCGGACCAGGAACGAGTAGGGCCCTGATCGAAGCATTGATTGATGAGCAGCATGAGACCTACAAAGCGCCACGTGCCTTTTTTAAAATTTTGCGATCTTTCATGATCCATCCTGTTGGATTTCAAGCCCCATCAGGAATTTGACCCAACCTTATACTCCTTCCCTGTGGTTCGTGTTAAAGATTCTGCGGGGCGACCGGTACAAATCCAACACCAAGCATAATTCTCCTACCCCTTTTCGAGATGCCATCTGGTGCATTACCCCAGCTTGCCTTTCCGCCACCTAAACGCCTCTGCGATAAAAGTCGCAAAAAGCTCGCGAAACCGGGGCTCGATGTCTTCGTAAAGCGTTTCGGGGTGGCACTGAACTCCCACAACAAAGTGCCCATCCTCTGTTCCCTCTACAGCCTCTATGAGACCATCTGGTGCGAACGCTACGGCGCGCAGCCCATTTCCAAGCGTCTTTACTGCCTGATGATGGAGCGAATTTACCTCGATTGTCGAGACAGCGAGTATATCTCTCAGCCGCGAATCTTCGACAATCTCTATTGGATGAACTATCTCACACCACTCCCCTTTATTGTGCACAAGGCCATCACTTCGCTGCGATGGAAGGTCCTGAAATAGGGTTCCCCCATAAGCAACATTAAGAAGCTGTGCTCCCCGACAAACCCCAAGGATTGGCTTTTTATCCCGACGAGCCCACTCGATAAGGGTGAGCTCGACCTCTTCTTTTCCCGCATGACTTGGACCGCACTGACCAAGACGCTCCTCACCATATCGGCTCGGGTCGATGTCCTCACCACCCGGTAAGAATATTCCATCAGCAAGTTCGTAGTACCGCGCTAGCTGATCAAGATCAGGAACAGGAGGAATCGCGATCGGAACACCCCCTGCTGCAATAACACAGGTAAGATAGGTCGCATGATCGCCCCAAATTGGAGGACCATCAGAGACGAGACGCTCGGCGAGGGCAACGGTAATGAGGGGTTTCACTTACTACCCTAATTTGAAATAAACGGAGGGGAACTAAATCTCACTGACTAACGTTATCCCATAACCGAACCGCGGCACATCCCTTGACTCAACCATTCCCTCTCTGGTATTCTCCATCGTCGTTCCGTGCGCAGTTTTTGTCATTCATGGCACCAAAAGCCTCTCCAAAAGGATTGGTTCGCAAGGAATCTGTTTGCTATATACACCTAAGGAAAAGGAGTTCACGTGGCAGTAATGTTACGCCTAGCCCGTCACGGCCAGAAAAAGCGCCCGTTTTATCGTGTAGTTGCTGCAGAGAAGCAGTATTGGCGCGATGGTCGGTTCCTCCAGATTGTGGGGAGTTATAACACGATGACCAATCCGGCATCGATCAACCTCAATGAAGAGCATGTACGAAAGTGGGTTACAGACGGTGCTCAACCTACACCAGTAGTAGCTTCTTTGATTAAAAAATCATTCCCTGGATTACTCGAAGAGCGTGAACAGCGCAAGCGGACCCGCATACAAGCGGCTCGCAAAGCTCGAAAAGAGCGTGCTGCAAAGCGAGCAGCTGCGTAGGGAATTAAATCGGTTTCAGTCAAGTTATTCTAAGGACGCATATTTTTCCGAAAACAGTGCGAGTTTCCGTAGGATAACACGAAGCTTGAAAGCATTAGTGGGAGGGTACTCGATCCGGTGCAATGCACAGTTGTAACCCTCTTTCCAGCCCTCTTTAGTTCCTTCTCTGAGCTGGGGATAGTTGGCCGCGCTTGCTCGAAAGGCATCCTTCGGCTGGAGACAGTAAATCCTAGAGACTTTGCTCCACCCCCTCATCGCAACGTCGACGATACCCCGTATGGTGGTGGAGCAGGAATGGTTCTAAGGCCGGAACCTCTCCACGCTGCACTTTCCTCAATAAAAAAATCCTATCCAAACTCGCGCGTTATATATCCGTCACCGTGCGGGCAACAGTTCCGTCAGAGCACGGCGGTGCGTTGGAGCAAGGAGAAAGAGCTCGTTTTCCTGTGCGGACGATACGAGGGGATCGATCAAAGGATCATCGATCTTCATGTGGACGAGGAGGTATCTCTTGGAGATTTTATTCTCGTCGGTGGTGAAGTAGCGGCGATGGCGATGATTGAGGCGTGCATTCGTTTGGTTCCTGGAGCACTGGGAAACCGAGCATCTGCTGAACAGGAGTCGATCGGCTCAGACGATTCGATTGCGCTAGAGGCACCGGTCTACACCAAACCCTCAATCTTCGAGGGGCTATCTGTGCCTGAAGCCCTGCTTTCAGGCGATCATAAGCGAATAGCAGCCTGGCGGGAGGAACAGAGCCGAGCACGAACCTTGCGAAGATTTGCTCCCCCCGAATGATTAAATCTGAATAGTCCGGTGCCATGAATCTTTTTGTTGTTCTTTTGCACGCTGATATGGTCGATAAGACGGGGGCGGATGTAACAACATCGCTCACCCTTATTGATCTCCATGATATCGCGCGTAGCGCGCGCACCTATGGTGTTTCTGCGACCTACATTTCCCACCCAGCGGCTCCGATGCGAGCACTCGCAAGAACACTTAAAATGCACTGGGAAGAGGGTTTTGGTGCGACCTACAATCCAAATCGCAAGGAAGCACTCGAACATATCAGAGTTGTTGCATCACTCGATGAGGTGATTGCTGATATTCATCATCATACCGGGAAACTACCACAGCTTATTGCGACCTCTGCAAAAGGAGGTGGTGATAGAGTGTCGTTTTCGCAGGGAAGAGAGCTTCTCGCAAGCTCCGAGCAGCCGGTCCTCTTGATGCTTGGCACTGGATGGGGAATGAGTCAGCCTCTGCTGGACCGAGCTGATTTTTTTCTTGAACCAATTTGTGGCCCCACTCCCTACAATCATCTTTCGGTTCGATCGGCGTGCGCAATCATGCTTGACCGTCTATGCGCTCCCGCACGTTAGACGGTGCATTCCTATGATAGAGCGTATTCCGATGATACAGTCGACGCAAAAATCCTAAACGTGACTCACAGAGTACGCTTTTTTTCGTCGTCTTTTGTCTGGGTCGTCATTACTCTCAAAATACTTTCGATACAGCTAGTTGACGATTAGCGGCTGGCAGAGGAACCTCTTTGAGGGGGAGGGCACGGCTGCGTTGGATCATCAGGCCAGCGGTGCCGCGGATAGCGACTTTGGAGTTGTTTTCGAAGGGTCTGATAATGAAGAGACCAGAAGGTTTTCAGGTTCTCCGTCACCTGCACTGTTCGGCCATTTGGTGCAAGAAGGTGAATGCGGAGCGGGTGCGTTCCACCCGCAATTCTAGGAAGCTCCCCTGCCCCGAAAAAATCTTGGATGCGAGACATCACAACAGGAGCCTGACCTGGCTCGTAGTGAATTGTGGTGTGTGCCCTACCTGGGAGCGGTATTGTTTCAGGGCACCACTCATTGAGTTTTTCGCGCCATTGATAGCCAAGATGCTCACCCATCACCGCAAAAAGCCCGCCATTCTCAATCCATGAAGTAAGCTGGCGGTGAGATACGGCACGATGTGGAAAGGCCGCTATCCATTCTATAAGATCAGTTTCTGAAGCTGAAATGGCTGAAAACGGGCCCGCCGGTGCCGTAGCGATAGCGAGCCTGCCAAGTAGTGAGCGGAGCTTTTCGTCATTAATAATCCATCGCAAACCCCGTCTGCGAAGTTCGGCGCCGAGCAAAAGACCCCCTGCTTCATCTCCCGCTGCTGCTGGATGGCGAACTGTTTCTATCGGAGCCGACCAAAAACAGCTCTCTGATATTTTTTCAACTCGCGCACCATCTTCATTCCATTCGTATCCAGTTCGCGATGTAAGGAGGTCGGGATATAGGTCGAACAACATCTCTTCTTCGATCGGCGTTGCTCGAGTGATAGTGATTCCCGGAGAACCGAGCTTTGTCCCTCCTGATTGCAGATCTGTGACCACTATAAGACGTGAATTTTTGGCACGAGAGTAGCGGCTTAAAACTGCTCGCTCGCCCGTTGCGAAGATATACTCATCGGTTTCTTGACGACGGACCGCTACTCGATCGGGGAACGCCTGAACGAGCGCTCGGACAATAGTGTCCGAATTAGGCTTCTTTTGAGCCTGATGTATCGGGTAGCTTTGATGAGTCACACAGATTTTTTTTTGAAGCTGTGCAACAAGCCTTAATAGATCGGGTTGACGAGCCTGTCGGGCATTCTCGACGGCATTGAGCAGATCGCACTCTTGCGCTTCATCTCTATGATTCGAGCTCTCCCGCCGGTCTGTTTTTATTTGCGACGTTTTACTCTGCGAGAACTTCTGCGAGGCGAATGTGCTATATCGCTTAATATAACCATCATCGCTCCCGAGGACTGCGGCAACCCAAAGAGCAGTTTCATCCGCACCCGATTCCAACGCGAATGAAATAAACGCTCCAACTCTCGGCTCAATAGGCATCATTGCAACGATTCGACCGCGCTCGGTAATAGCTCCATCCGAATCGATCAACCCCCAAAGCCGTAGAAGCTTGTAGGCCAATTCTTTTGCCTCAGGAGGGGGTTCATCGATAAGAGGAGTATCGCTGTCATCGCCCCCTAATAGTGCAAGCCAGAGCAGAAGTGCGGTGGCCTCTTTAGTACGCACCTCGGGGAGCTCAACCGCTCTTCTCAATGAAAAGTCTAGGGCCGGATACAGGCGATGCACCACACCTGGTCCCTCCCGACCTGCCCGACCTGCTCGCTGAATACACGATGCACGACTTATTCGCTCGACCGAGAGTCGTGAACTACCTGAACTATCTGGGCATTGCATTCGAGCAAGACCAGAGTCAATGACACAATCCACCCCCTCAACGGTCAGCGAACTTTCTGCGATATTAGTGGCAAAAATGATACGACGAACGTCGCCTCGCCGTACTGCTCGCTCCTGCTCTCCAACGGAAAGTCCTCCGTGAAGCGGAAGAAGCTCTAAAGATTTTCCCTTAAAAAAAGGGGCGGATATCCGAATACACTCCTCAATTGAGCGGACCGTTGGAAGAAAGCACAGTAGGCTCCCTGCTGTCTCTTCAACAGCGCGCCGTATTGCGCCCACCATCTGCTCTTCAAGAGATCGAGTCTCATGCTCAGCGCCCCAGTGCGTCGTTACAGGATGGGAGAGCCCAGGTGCTTCAATCCAGGCGAGCTCAGGGAAATAGCTCTCTAATCGCTCCCGTTCAAGGGTCGCTGACAGAATCACCAGCCGAGGCGGTGACATTTTTGTCAGAGAAATTGCACGGCGAAACCACCATGCAGCGATATCCATCGCGAGAGAACGTTCGTGGAACTCATCGAGACAGATAGCAGCGACCTTTTGGCTGAGCTGTGGGTCGAGCAAACGACGCAACAATACACCATCGGTCATGCACCGAATGCGGGTTTTTTGCGAGGCAACACTCTCGAACCGAATATGATAACCGACCTCCTCCCCCAATGACTGTCCAATCGTTCGGGCGATTTGATGGGCAGCCATCACCGCCGCAATCCGACGAGGTTGTACGATCCAAATCTCTTTCTCAGGATTAAGATTACGCAAAAAAATCGGAACCATCGTCGTTTTTCCACTCCCAGGAGGCGAGGAAAGAACGACGACTGGATGTGATGCTATCGCGGCGTTAAATGAGCCTGCGACCTCTTCGACTGGAAGAGCGAAGTCTTTGCGAGGCTCTGACATGCGAATCCTGGGTTATCCGAGCTTCAGCGCCTAATCGTTTACTTAGTTGGCCCTGAAAAACCCATGGAGGGTTTTTTCAGGGCCAACTACTTTTATTGAAAAGTTCTTTCGACTCGGTGCGCGGTGAACAAGGGTTAAATCTCTATCCGAAGCCCTATCTCCATGACCCGATGAATTGGTAATTTAAAAAATTCGGTCGGCTGCTCGGCATTATGATTCATGAAACAAAAGAGTTTTTCTCGCCAGATTGCCATTCCCGGAATAGAGTCTGCTACTGGGGTCACTCGGTCGACAAAATAGGTGACATCATTCGGGTCCTCCGCCAAAACTTCAGGGCTTAAGTAAGGTGCAAGCACCTTTGAGAGATCGACGTTCTCCATGAAACCCTGATTAACGATGCAACGTACGAAGCTCGCTCCGTGATACCACTGAAGATGCTCAAGAGAGACTCGTGTCTCATCATCGCTCCACCACGGGACATCGCTCGGTTTGACCGTCAATAAAAGATTGCGCGAGTGTAGCACCTTATTGTGGCGCATGTTGTAGGTAAGCGCCGCAGGCGTAAGGCTTGGATCGCGCACGAGAAATATTGCGGTACCCTCGACCACTGTTGGTGATATTCGCTCAATCTCCCCTGCGAGGCTCCCTATCGGTGGGACTCTGTCACGAATATGATTCCAAAGAAGCGCCTTTCCGGTCTTCCAGGTTGTCATCAAAAGAATAATGAACCCAGCGATTATGAGCGGCACTATACCGCCATCGAGGAGTTTGGCGCTATTTGATACGACAAAAACTAGGTCTATTATTAGATAAGCTCCAAGAACAGCTGTAATCCTCCACCAGCTCCACCGCCACCATCGCCGAGCTACCACCGAAACTAAAATAGTCGTTAGTGACATAGTTAGCGCGACCGCTATACCGTAGGCTGCCGCAAGACCACTTGAAGAGCTAAAAAGAGCGACGAGCATACAACAGCCCAAGAGCATTCCGTAATTCACCCATGGGATATAAATTTGCCCCATCTCGCTTCCTGATGTGTGCCGAATTGGCAATCGAGGCAGATAACCTAGCTGAACGGCTTGATTTGAGAGGGAGAAACAGCCCGAGATTAGGGCCTGTGATGCAATCACCGTTGCCATCGTTGCCAGTATGACAGCGGGAATCAAGAGGGGCTCTGGGACAAGATGAAAAAAGGGCTGCGATACTAATTCCGGTTGACGAAGCAAAAGCGCCCCCTGACCAAGATAGTTCAAAACTAACGCCGGGAACACCAAACAAAACCACCCGTACCGAATCGGGCCTCGTCCAAAATGCCCCATATCAGCGTACAAAGCCTCGGTTCCGGTGACAGCAAGAAAAACAGCCCCCAGCGCGACGAACGCATCTTTTCCGTGGGTCGTGAGGAAGGATAATCCAAGGAGCGGGTTAAACGCCTGCAAAATTTCTGGTGATGCTATCACCGAGGGTATTCCGATATACGCCATAAATAGGAACCACACACATATGATCGGCCCGAAGAATTTACCCACTTTGCCAGTGCCCTTATGTTGGATTGCAAAGACCCCAATCAAAATTAGAATCGTCACCAACTGAACTGAGGACTCAAACCGTTTTGTCACAAGATTTAGCCCCTCAACAGCACTCATCACGGAGATGGCTGGAGTAATCATACCGTCACCATAGAGCAATGCAGCTCCAAAGAGACCAAACATAACAAAGAGGTTTCTCATCCGCGCTGAGTGCTTACGCCCGCGAACAGCAAGCGCCATCAGGGCGAGTATTCCCCCTTCACCATTGTTATCAGCCTGAAGAACGATCGAGAGGTATTTGAGCGAAACGATCCCTATCAGGGCCCATAAAACCAGCGAGATAATTCCAAATACTGCATCAGGGGTAACTGCGACCTGATGATGATGGTTAAAACACTCCCGAACCGCATAAAGAGGACTCGTTCCGATGTCGCCATACACGACACCGATTGCGCCAAGCGAAAGTCCAAGGGTACGAGAGACCGTCGAGCTATTTTGCCCGTGAGCAGATTGTTTTGAAGAAGGGGTCATACAGAATACATGAAGGGTGATAAGACGAAACACCACCGTTGGCCAAACGACACAGCCGGTGACCGGAGGGTGAGCAACCCTTCCTTAGTGCTTCGCAGACAGTAGATGCTAAAAAAGAGGATTAGTCTTTTCTCGCACCTACCCCAGACCTAGCGGTCCGGCAGTCGATATCGGCCGAACGGCGACATCAACGTTTCGGGAGTCGTTTCTCACGAGATTGCCTCGCAAAACTCCTACCCGCAAGAAGCAAGGATACTCCCCTAACTTTCGAGCTGCAATGGAGGTTCCCGCCGTTTCGAGTCCTCTGTGTCCGAGATCCTCTGTGTCTCAGACTTATGGAGGTTCTCGAATATGTTCACACGACGTATTCAAATAAACAGAAGAGCATTTGACAAGCGAATGAGCGGGGAATTAAAATTATTAGCAGCACCCTATTTTCTTGCCATTCCGAAAACCCAAGTTCGGGATTAGGGATTAGGGATTAGGGATTAGGCTGGGCCAGGTAGATGTTTTAAAGAGTTGAAGGAGATTTCCTGCATGAATTCAATAGAGCCGAATAAATCAACTCGAAAAGCGTCGATGTATGAAAAGGTTAAGCTGCAACGGGCGCAGGGGGTTCTATTCATCGAAATGGCGCTATTACTCCCGATGATAGCTACTCCCGATGATAGCGGTCATTACGTTTGGTCTAGCCTATTATGGAAACGCCTATGTGACCAAGACCAGATTGGGGGACAGCGCGCGAGTAATTGCTCGAGCCATCCAGGACGATCCGGGAATTTCTCAGGGGAATGTGAATAATCCCTTCGGTGATCTCGGAGACTTGGAACAGGTTGTAGCTGCAGCCACAGGTAACGGTGAAGCAATACCGGCTGGGTTCAATCCAGCGAGCTACAAGAGTTGCAATCCAGATCTCGCAGGACTTTCGGACGAAATGGCTCAATCGCATTTCGCAAGGGCCGGTCGATATGAGGGCCGTCAGGGAATATTCGGTGACTGTGGAGCGGGCGGCAATGTTGCCGCACGAGATGTTAGGGTCAATATTACATCCTATGCGTCGAAGCCAACAATAAGTCAAATTAAAGCTCAAATTCCTCCCAATTCAGTTAATACGTCCTCTGCCGAGATAGCAGAGATAATTCACCCAAGTGGCAAGAACTCCATGGCTGGGTTTTTCGGCTGGAAGTATGCCAACCCCAACACCGATCCATCAAAGCCTTACTGGGTTTCCGTCGTGGCGAAAAAGCCGGTTCGGCAGCTGTCACTCTTCGGCTGGATTTTTGGGAGCAGTTCGGAAATTGTTAATCACGCCGTGGTACGAGTGGTACCTCCACCCTATTGTGAGGGCCCAGGGAAGGTTCTTAGGTCAAATGCGGTCGGGCAATTTGTTTGTGAATCTTTGAGACGTACTCACTGTTATTGGGCTCCTCTACCGCAAAATACTCAAAATATTTGGTGTGCCGATGGCTATAGTGTTGTGAGTTTGGCATACGAGGGGGGAACTTGGACGAACGAAACCGACAACCACATACATCCAGAGATTTATGGGGTTGATTGTTGCAAATTTGAATAATCCAAACTCGTTTCGTTTTCACAGATTCATAAAGGTTCCTCCTCACGAATACAACCGGTTAGGGTGGGCTCAAGAGTCGGAGTTCTCTATGCCCCAGATATAAAGAAGGTAGCTGACATGGATGCTCGACCATTCTCACGGTTGTGGAGGCCCAAGGTGAAACAATCAACAGTTTTACATAATCCGGGGATTCCTCAATAAAGCTCCTTAAACGTCGGTCCTAAAAAAACCACCCGTGGTTTTTTTAGGACCGAATCTTCGTGGCTATCTTTCCCCGGACCTCTTGGCTGAAAAGTTCCCTCGGTTCTGCCACTTCCCTTCCCCCACCCTTGATCACATCAAGACACCTCCCCTATGATAGTAAACGGTCGACTTACCGACCTACCAACTCCCAAATTAACCGCCTTCCCCTCTCCTACCCCTTCGTCCCTTCCCTTCTCCCCAGCTCAGAGTGATTCACAATGCCCAATTCCGCCTCACCAACCTCTTCACCCCTTAACGTCGATCTCGATGGAGTGACTCTTCATACACTTACCGATGACCTACTCGCCGGTGTCATCGTCGCACCTGATGGGGAGATGTTCGATAAGTTTGCAAAGTCGAGCGATGGAACGGCGGGACATGTTTCGTATGAGGGGGGAAGAGCGCCGTATCTGATGGGTTCTCTTCCCTCGGGGGACATTGGGGCCCTTATCTCGTGGGACCCAACTTTAAACCCGGTTCATTTCGAAATTTCTCAAAAGCCTCTATCGCTGATCGGGGCTCTCGAAGATTCTTCGACGCACGGCTTTTCCGATCAATTCTCTCTCACCACCGAACAACCCCTCACTGCACGTAAATCATGGACGATATCGCTCGGGGCGATGCGAAAGGTACGTGCGCTATTTGAGGGGGGCGTACCCGATCTAAGCGCGACGACGATATCGGTGAATCCCCAAACCCTCACGATGGAACAAGCCATTCCCGGTGGCTATCGAGGTACCCTATCCCTCACTCTCTCCTCTGGTTCGCTCTCGCATGAAGGAGATTCAATTATCTTTACCCCTGATAATGGCATGATCGCGGGGACTATCGCACTTACCACCGATCACCATAGACATCCCACATTTCACCTCCGCGATCTTTTTTCTCCCGCTGAGGAGATCGCGATCGATGATGTTTTCTCGTACTACCTCGCGTGGCGCGAAAACGGCCTCGGATTTCCGACCGCGCTCCTTGCGGGAAGCCCTCGCTTTAACAACCTCTTTCCGCGGGATTTTTCTCACTGGCTACTCGCGCATGGACATCGACTTTCCTCACCCTTCAAATCCGATGCCTTTTCTGCGCTTCTCTTTCGGATATCAGGAGACGAAACTGCATCCTACGAGATCGGCACCTCATTGGTCGATGATGGCGAACTATCTCACGAAGATACCGTTGGAGAAGCAGCGGGCAACCCGTACGGATTCGCCCTCGATTACAAAATGATCGATACGACCTATCTCTTGATGCCAGTAATCGAGAAGCTCGTAACCTCAGGAGAACCTTTCACCGACCAGCTCGTAAATCTCCTTGATACTACTGATCAACATGGAATCTCTGGTCGAGAAAAACTTACCCGCAATCTTCGCCGCATCTACGAAAATGCGCGCCCCTTCGCCGAGAGCCGCAATCCCGATAATCTTATCGCCTTCAAATCCGATGCGTCGGTTGGGGCGTGGCGTGACAGTGCAACAGGAGATTTCGGAACGCGACGGCCGATGTATGTCTCTATGGCGCTTGTTCCAGCAGCGCTTAGCGCAGGCGCATTTCTTCTTGATCATCTCTCATCACACGGCGAGCAGCTCCCTAACGCACCCTCTGTAGCATCGCTCCGAGCTCTCGCGTCGGCCTGGCAAACGGCCACTCCTTCCCTATTTGCCGTCACCCTCCCTTATCGCCAAGCTTGCGAGTCGATTACGGAGTACTGTTCACATCTCGGCATCCCAGATACCGCCCCTATCGCCTCTCTAGAAGGCAAAGATCTTCAGTTTCTCTCCCTAGGGCTACGAGACGATGGGACACCAGTCTCGGTGCAGTCGTCTGATATCGCATTCCTTCTCTCGTACACCGATCCCGCACCCGAGGTGGTGCACCACGCGGCACACCAGATCATTCGCCCTTTTCCCGCAGGTCTCCTCATCCCCGAGGTAGGATTTGCGGTCGCAGCGCCCCTCGATCCCGATCTGATGCGGGATGGTTTACCTCACCATTACCACGGTGCTTCGGTTTGGAGCTTCCAGAACTATCAACTCCTCATCGCATTCAACCGGCAGGAGCGGCGGACCGACCTCCCTCCCCAAACTCAAGAGCTCGTCACTCAAGCCTGCAGCCAACTACGAACAACGATCAATCAGGTTGCCCCCTTCCGCCATCAAGAGTTTTGGGGATGGACATACGACCAAAAAGCAGATCGCTTCGCACCAGCGCGGGTTCGCGAACGGTCAAACGATCCGTGTCGTATGCAGCTATGGAGCACCTTTGGATCAGCGGTCCGGTAGCATCACTGAAATATCTGGCGAACGCAGCTATGACGCACTAAAAAGCGAAAGACCGCGGACCTCTACACCTCTCAGATATGGAGCTTTCGCCATATCATCACGCCTCGGCGATAAAAGAGAGCCCCTTAAAGTTTATCCAGTTACCTTCCCCGATCCGTCTCGGCAGAGGATCACCTGCAATTTCGGTTGATTGAACAGGCCTCATCTTTGAGCCTGGAACTCCGGTGTTGAGGAGCTGCACCTCGACGCTGCCACCGAGGAATGAATACCGATAAACAGTCGCTTGTTCATCTGCGTTGAGCGGCCTTTGATAGTTGAACGCTAGCGATCTATTCCCGTTGGTAACCGCAACATCGAGCGCCTCGGCGACAGATTTCGCTTCAGCATCCACAATACCGGTTCTGTCTTTACCACTTCGGCAATTAACATGAACCACATACCCCAATAGCGACGCAATATTCATCAACCTGCTATTAAAACGGTATGGGTCATCTGTTATCTCGGCAATGTCTCCCGAAAGCATCTCGGTCACCTCTTCCACGAGAATATCCAGCTTTTCTCTCGTACTCGGGGCGTACCCTGATTCGCCATCTTTGACCACCAAGCGCGCCTCGTCGAGTAATCGCTCGGTTGACTCTGCGGTTCGCTCACCAGTCTCTCCACCAAATCCTAGCCGCTCCTGATAACTCTTTTCATGCACCGGATAGTTGAAAGAAACCAGCTCAACCGCAACCTGTTTTAATGCGCTATCGATCATAACCGTTTTGATCCCTTCGAGCCGTTTGAGCGCCTGATACTCCTCATCAACTGTGTTCCGCTCTATCGCAAACTTCTTTGCGACAGCATCATCACGATCCGACTCGGGTCTTGTTTGTAGCTCAAAGCTGGCAAGCCTCACCCTGAGTGGCTCACCTGCTCTATCTTCCCCGCTCGTCCTTTTACTCCGCCGTTCTACCTCAAGAACAGTCGCCGCTCGCAACAACTCCAGCGCTGCCGCATCGGTCGCATCATGCCGCGCATTCGGATCTTTTATCCCATAGTGCACGAGCGATGCCGAACGAATTGCACCAAAGATAACCTCCCCCTCTGGATTGGCGAGTGTAGTTACCCACCCATTTGCCAATCGGGGCGCACCTTCAAGAGCAGCTATCGGCAGGACTTTGAGTGCCGCGCTAGGGACTCCCCGAGTTCGATATTTAAGGAATGCACTCGCAGCGGGAAACTCTGCTGCAAAAGCTCCGTTTAGCGGCACTGTGCGACTGCGATACTCACCTCTCGAGAGCTTGCCCGTGCTGCCGGTGGATGAATCGGCACGCGAGCCAATCTTCGTGTAGTGGCTTTCCTCAACTGGCACCCAAGCTTCATGCGAGAGCCCCCCGATAAAACATTCAAAAAGTGATCGCTGAATCACCGCCACATCTCCACCTGTGACGCCGTGTATAGCCTCAGCGATAGCCCGCGTTAGCTCACCTTTCTCACCCAGAATCTCCCGAGATGATGAAAGAAGCGCTGCGTGGTCATCGTTCTGTTGAACCGAATAGGCGAGCCGAGGAGAGACCACCCGATCAACCGCATCTTGGGCCGCGAGCATCGACTTTCCATTGAGCTTCTCAGATATAAATACTCCCGCAGCGTCTCGCCATTTCTGCACGTATTGCCGCGCATACACGGGATCAACAGAAGGCCGATGATTTTTGTAAGACTCAACCCTTGACGCAGGCAATGAAGGTAGTGGATTAATTGCAAACGGATTATCTGTCATTTTATTGTGTGATTGGTGTTCAAAATTCATAAACCTAGTCCTCCGATCATATCAAAAGCACGATTGTGTGCGAGGATAGATACGAATAATTAGATATAGACCGCAACATAGTACGATTATACCTATACCGCGGCCTATTTTATGTATAATCTTAGACTTTGATTACATCCTCTAACGATCCACTGCTCATTGATACTCACTTCTGACGGCATCTTTCACCTCAATGTATCCGGCTGATAAATACTAAAGATGGGGCCATCCTAGAGACAAAAATTCGTGCAATATATTTCTTAAAAACCGGTCTCTCCACGATAAAAAAACAATAGTGCCACCTTCCTAGATTTCGCATACTCTCATAATTTCTACCGTGCAATATAACGAAAATAAATTACTGCTTTTCAGTGTTAATCTACACCAGCGCTAGTAGATCCCTCTAAAATCGGCAAAAAATGGGGCGTTATAAGTTCTGCTTTTATGTAATAATGACTAGAAACTAAATTTATTTTTTGAGCATTATGAGACTCTCATCCCGAGAACGAGATTGCATCGCAGTAATTGGCTTAAGTGCGGACAGAACTGTCACTTCTCTGGCAGCGTCGCTCGGCATCGCTGTTCATCAACTTCACTACATTCTGAACAAATTGACTGAGGCTGGCTCTCTTCGAAAAGTCTGGGTGATCGATACTTTTCGACTCGGATTTCTTCGGTACAATATCTTTTTTTCGTTTCGCTCCGGAGATCAAAAAAAGAGGCAGAAGCTTATCCGCGATCTCGCGGCTAACGAACGTGTCGTATTTTTTTCAGAGGTCGGGGGCGATGTTGACTTTGAGCTGAGCGTTCTCGTCAAAACTCCAGGCGAGATGGGACAATTTCTGACCGGTCTTCACGATAGCTATGGCACACTGCTCGTCATAAAAGCGGTTTCTACCCGCCTTTCGATGGTTCATTTCCCGCGAAAATACCTATCATCAAAAAAATCGCTCCTCGAAAGTATAACCGTTGGAGATCAGTGCGGTGTCGTTGAAATAGACACTCTCGATCGTGAAATACTCACTATTCTCTCAACATCTCCCGAGTATTCACGACGTGAGGTCGCCCAAAAATTAGGCCGACCCGAGACGAGTGTCGACCTGAGAATTAAAAAGCTTGTCTCGTCGGGGGTGATTCGGGGGGCTCTTTGGAGTACCAATTCAGCCACCTATGGAGCGCAGAGTTTTAAGCTACTCATCCGAAGCAGCGGCCTCTCGGCTAGTCGCAAACTAAGTCTCTTATCGTTTGCCGCCGCCCACCCCAATATAACCTCCCTTATTGATGGATTTGGGCGGTGGGACACTGAGATCGTAGCAGAAGTGGACAACTATTCTCACCTAATCGCACTCCGAGAGAAGATCTATCATTTATTTTCAGACACCATTCTTGAGATTAAGCTACTTAATCGTTTCGCTGTTCATAAATACCGAAATTTTGCGTGTCCTATTTCCTGATATTTGCGCATCCTCCGAAATGCAAAAAGAAATTATTGGCGACCCTAAAAACTGCCCCTTCTAAAATTAAGGTACACTTCCAATACTTGAATCTGCCAACAATCCTCGTCCGAAACACATTCGCCCACTTTCCCGTCTTTACCCACCGATTATCTCTCGCCGTTTGCATAAAATTCGCTCGAATGGCAAGGTAATGCCGATATAAACCACATTGTAAGGGAGCGAACCTATGACTCTTCCCCTCCTTTTTCAGCCATTCGCGGATTTACCTACAGCCCCAGATGATCCCATTTTAGGGCTATCGGAGGCTTTTCGGCGCGATCCTCGGCCCGAAAAGGTCAATCTGGGAATTGGGGTTTATCAAAATGGTGCTGGGGCGGTGCCGCTTCTTGATGCTGTTCGTGCTGCTGAGGAGAGGCTTGTCGCGAAGGCGGCATCGCGCTCATACCTGCCAATCGAGGGTCATGCGGCATTTCGGGATAAAATGGAGGAGCTCGTATTTGGCAAGGACAGCTCGGCGAGGAAAGATGGCCGCGTTGTCTCGGCGCAAACTATCGCGGGAAGTGGCGCGCTCCGACTCGGAGCAGATCTTCTAGCGTTCAGCAATCCTCAAGCGACCATATATCTGAGCGATCCTTCGTGGGCTAATCACCAGGCAATTTTTGAGCGAGCTGGTTTGAAGGTCGCTTTCTATCCCTATTTTGACCCGGCGACTAAGCGACTTGATTTCACTGGTATGCTCAATTCGCTCGAGCAAATTACTGAGGGCTCGGTTGTTCTTCTTCACGCCTGTTGTCACAACCCTTCAGGTGTTGATCCATCTCCTGAACAGTGGCGATCGATAGCTGAAATTCTGGAAGCTCGTCGAGCAATTGCTTTTCTCGATATGGCCTATCAGGGATTTGGGGATGGTCCAGAGGAGGATGCATTCGCTGTAAGACTTTTTGCAGAGCGACAGATTCCCCTATTTGTTGCAACATCTTGCTCTAAAAATTTTGGTCTTTACTCCGAGCGAGTAGGCCTACTGTCATTTGTCGGGCCCGATACCGGCACTGCTCAACGTATGCTGTCGCAGTGGAAGCGGCTCATTCGGGGCAACTATTCAAGTCCACCTGTTCACGGAGCTTCGATCGTTGCAGAGGTGCTTTCTGACCAGCAGCTCATCGCCTCGTGGATATCGCAACTAACCGAGATGCGTACACGTATACGTGAGCAGAGAAATAGCCTTGCGACAACTTTAGGCGGAATGGGATTAGGGCACGATTTTTCGTTTATCGTTGAACATCGTGGAATGTTCACCTACTCGGGTCTGTCGGAGAGCGCTGTTGAAAAGCTCCGCGATAGATTCGGGATATATCTTGTTCGCTCTGGCCGAATCTGCGTTGCCGCTCTCAACGAACGAAATGTCGGGTATGTTGCAGAGGCTATTGGCTCGGTTATTCGTGATCAAACTTGATGATTTTCGAGGAATACGAGAGTCAAAATTACATCGTAAAAATTTCGCTGCGAAAATCACCTAAAGTTCAATCTAGTCAGATGAAAAAAGTCGGGCGCCGAGATCACCGCGCTCGACTTTTCCATCGCTCGACCCCTTCTTCATCGCGCAGATATTGGGCATTTAGTTCAATCCCAAACTCGTACACTACCTTTGCATCTATTGATGTTCCCGCAGAATCAAGCGCGGTCGCTATCTGCGGTTGTTCAAATCCTTTAAGTCGATCAAGTAGATCGGCCGCCTGATGAAGGGTAAAATCAGCCTGCTTCCATCGTGCTATTTTTGCTTTATGCAAAGATTCTGCTCCACCCCACTGGAAGTAGCTTCTTGATTGATAAAATCGAACCTTCCACAAAAGCTGTGCAATCTGATGACGCTCAAAAAAACTAGCTGCTCTCTCAAATGAACTTACCGCCTCAGGGAAAAGCATCGGATGCCCCTTTGCCGCGAGTTCGAGCAACACCAATCCATTGAGGCTATCAGAGATCGCGACATCGCAGCCACTCTCCGCCTCGACATACGCTTTGCGGGCCTGACCGAGCATTTTAAGAGCGGAAGTTTGATCGCCGGCGCGAACAAGAATCTGCGCCTTTGCAAGACAGACTCCTCCGAGCTGAAGATTATGCTCTACCGGTTGAGTAGAAGCGGCTCGACTAATGAGCAAAGCTTCAGCTTCCGAGAGAAAATTGAGCGCGCGCTGCTCTGCAGTTACAGAGCGCCCTTCACCCTGCTCGCCAGCCTCTGTAGTTTTTGCGTTCGCACTATTCCTCGATCGAGAATCGGTCTGTTCCATCAAGGCACCCTGCGATAGAGCGCGCAAAGTCGTAACTTGCGCTGCAACATCGTGCACCCTCTCCTGCGCCTTTTTCGCCGCTCGCCAATCACGCATCGCAGCTGACCAATTTCGCTCTACCGAGTTCAGATGCCCACGAAAGAAAAGGATCTGCCCCATAAGTCGCATATCTTCCTGTGCGCGAACAGCTTCAAGAAGATTTGCGCAAGACTCTCGCGCTTTATCAAAAAGACCTATCTGAGCAAGGATGCTTGCAACGCTTAATCCGAGCGCTGTGCGGGTAATAGGGAACTCATGGCTGAGGTGCTCGACATCTGTTGCGAGCGACACAGCGTCATCGAAGCGGCCCTGATGCACCGCTACCTGAAGTAATCCAAGAATCGCCGTGGAGTGCATAATCGGCATCCCCGATATGCTTCCAATTGATCGCGCTTGCTCAAATTCACCCTGCGCACGACGCAATTCGCCCCTTGAAAAATAGAGCGTTCCAAGCCCTTGGTGCGCCTGAAAACTCGATGTTCGGTTATGAGTTCTCTCCGCCAACTTCGCAAGCTCAAGAAAAAACGGGGTCGCATCTCGCCCCAATGAACTCGCCACGCGACTAAGAGACTCGAGTATAAATGTGGCAGCTAGCGACAAATCTCCGAGCAGAGCATCAGCAAGGAGCGCACCCACATCATCGAAGAATCGCCCAATAGCGGCAGCATTTCGGTCACTACCTCGACGTAGAACCTGAGCTTCACAGAGACGATACGACAGCTCAATATGCAATGCCCGAGAATGCGGCAATGTATCAATCGCAGCCTCTAGACGCCGAAATGCCTCTCCGAAGACAAGCTCAGCAACAAACAACTCTCCTTGACGCTGATAGTGTTCGGCGAGACGAATAAGAGCTTTTACTTCACGCGCAGGATCGCCCGCTAGCCGCCACAACTCAACACTCTCTTCGGATGCGATACGCATCTCGTGCGCCATTCCCTTAGCTAAAAAACCAGTTGCGTAACCACATAGTAGAGCTCGCGCTAACAACTCCTGCGCAAAAGCCCTAGACAGCGGGTCTTCTGCGGCTAATCGGAGCTTTTTGAGCCGTTGAAGACTTCCGCTTACATCGCCCGTCATCATCGTGCTAAGGAACTCTCGCTCGCATTGCGCTCTCAGCGATATTGGATCGAGTCGAACTAAAAGACATGAAGACTCTCCAGATTCGGTAACAGATTTGCTCGGCAGCCCAAAGCCAATGGATTGATCTGCAAGAAATGTACTAGCTTCTTTATAATATCCGCCACCAACAAGAGAGCTAACAACGAAAGGAAATTGCTCAAGCAGCCCGCGACCTTCTGCTAGAGAGAGGTTGCTCACTGCGCTCACCATAGAAAAATCACCCTGTTCGATAGAGTGATAAAGCGCAGCAAATGAGAGCGGAGAGCCTCCCGAATATTCTTCCGATGGCAGCTCAATACCTGTAACCATAGTATCCTTACGTCGTGATAACCAAACGGAAAATAAGCTTCAAAAGCGAAGAATTGCTCGATGCGCCTCTTTAAAATCGCTCAAAGCCCTTAACGAGGGTACCGTGACACTCAGGGCAAGAGCAATGAAAAGTTGATGCCACAATCCTCGCCCAAGCAAACCAACAACCCGCCCTCGCGCTGAAGCTGCTTGGGTTGTAGTTGAGGAAGCGCCGTCGCGTTACCTCAAACCTCAGTTTTAGGTTTAGCGTTTTACCCACC